>Ga0210394_10000107_pt1 | contig 204526 bp, 167 predicted proteins | sample IncBWC12MmetaG_FD_160121 | JGI IMG/M metagenome (GOLD analysis project Ga0210394, IMG submission 160121) | Forest soil microbial communities from Barre Woods Harvard Forest LTER site, Petersham, Massachusetts, United States - Inc-BW-C-12-M | ecosystem: Environmental > Terrestrial > Soil >...
CAATGCCTGGCTGGGAAACTTCCGACGCTTGGTCGTGCGCTACGACCGTTCGCTCACGATCTATGGTGCTTTTTTTCATATCGCCTGCTTCATGATCGTCTTGCGGAGGGTTGTGCAATAGCTTCTAAGGGGAACTGAGGTAACTGGCCATGGGTAAAGCAATCGAGATGAGTGTTCGACTAGACCGTGTGCTGGTGGACCAGATCGCCGGGCGCTGGCATCTTCTAATCCTCTGCGCACTTTGCGATCACCAAGGGAAGGCGCGATTCAATGCTTTGAAGCGCTTCGTTCCCGGCATCTCCCAGAAGACTCTTACCCAGTGTCTGCGCCAGCTTGAGCGCAGCGGCCTTGTCGCACGGCGGGTCCTTACCGATTCTCCTCTCGGCGTCGAATATTCCTTTACACCACTAGGGGACACGCTTGAAACTCCGGTCACGGCCTTGTTCAACTGGACGCGCCAATACTCTGCTGCCGTGCGAAGAGCGCAAGAGGCCTACGACGTTGATCGACGTCGTAGACAAAGCAGAGGAGCTAAGAGACTGCTACAAGATCGCTGACCCACGGTGGCTAGGAACGTATTCCGCCTGGTTGCGAGAAGCATTTCCATTTGGATCCGCTCCGAGGTTCGTCATCTTTGATGGTGATGCCAAGTATGGACTGGAAGTTCCCGCAGCGCTTCGATCCCTTAAGGTGAATCCCGTCCGCACCTCGTTCGAAAGTCCTTGGCAGTATGGAGTTGCCGGCGAGATTTCCTAGATCACTTCATTGCAGTTGACGAACGCCACCTGAAACGTTTGCTCTCTGAATACGCCCGCTACTACCATGAAGACCGCACGCATCTCGGACTCGGGAAGGGAACGCCAGACGGCAGAACTCGCGCCATAGCCTCAGGGCGCGTCCTTCCTCATGTGCGACGGGGAGGGCTGCACCACCGGTACTACCGAGCTGCCTAATCCGAACCAGCCTAGCGTCGCGAAAACGTCGGGATTCCTCCATCCTTATATACAGGTCCGCGCGGGGGTTCTGCCGGGAGGCTGTCTTGGCGCTCAGGGATGAAGGGATAACCTAGATGGGACAGCCGTTGCGGCAGGGAATACTATTTTCGATGCGCAGAATTTTGGCGAAGGACAGGTCCTAATGCCTGATTTTAAGCGCTCCGGGGGCCCCTTGTCGCGCATCGGCTAACTCTCGCTCCCCAGAGCCGGTGAAATGAAGATTCGCCCCGCAACAGCCTCGCGGATGGCAGGCTCCAGATCGCTTCCAAGCCGAGCTTTTACGACATACCCCAGCGCCCCGGCGGCCAGGCAGGTGGAAATGAAGTCGCGATCCAAAATAACAGTCAAGAATACGATCTTCGAAGTGCTTCCTGCTTCCCGCAATCGCTTGGCAGCCTGGATGCCGTTGAGAATTGGCATGCTGATATCTGTCACGATTACGTCAGGCTTTAGTTTGAGAGCGGCCTCCACAAGAGCCTGGCCATTTTGAGCTTCGCCGACAATCTCAAACCCAGGCTCCAGCAGCTTAACCACGCTTTCCAGCAGGGGGCGATAATCGTCTGCCAGCAGTAATCGTATTTTGCTCAATAGGCCCTCGCGTTGGACGCGGGGCGGTCAAATGAGCGCTCGAATTGAACGTCGAGAACTTCGGATGAATTCTGACGAATGTGTGTCAGGTCTTTAGCTGCCGTAGGGTCTCCCACCATGCCAAGGTATAGGGCGAAGACCTGTCGACTTGGCGATCGACCGGCCTGTTGCGTGAGTCGTATGACGCTCGCGTCAGTCAACTGTCGTGGTTCGGCTTGTCTCAGTGCGCTCACGGTTTTGCGTCCCAGATCTTTGCCCGTTCGGCCCGCAATGCTGCCGGTCAAAATGAATAATTCGGTACAAACGATCTCCGTGCTCTGAAGCCGCGGGAGCTTACTTGGCCGGCGGCGCTTGAATTCCACCGCCGACCAGTTGATGTTTTACATAGCCTCAAGGTTAGTTTCCGGCCATGGTGGTGTCCTGCTTGTCATTCGCGAGTTCCTTCTGCAGCTGTTTCGGGTATAGAAATTCGTGGCCCGTCGTGTCACCCGGATAGAACCACGTCACGATCGCCTGAGGCTGCGCGGACGCGAGGTGCGCGAGGATGAACGTTGTGTGCCCAGTTGGCTGCAGACGCGCGGCATTAATCGTGAAGAGAGTCGCATACAGTGTTGTTCGATCAGAGTTGAAGATTCGGACCAAGTAATGTTGGGTCACGTCCTGAGGCAGGATGAACCAGTAGGTTCCCGCAGGCAGTACGCGTCCGGGAATCTGAACCGGCTGGTCAAACGTGACTTTGGTGGCCTGATTTGCCTCATCTGCTCGTGCAGCAGGCAACGCGATCAAGAATGCAAGTAACAACGTAATGGTGGCAAAACTCTTTACGACACCGACTTTATTCATAACAGCTCCTTTTTCATGACGATGTTTTTGCTTCGTCGCTTCCATGAGATTGTCGAATGGGAGGAAGGTTACACAGTTTGCGCGGCTGAGCAGTTCAACGTCGAAATGGTTTGTGGAATTGTAACTTTTTGAATGTTGGAGAATCTCATGGGTTGGGCGCTTCCCTGCCCGCCATAAGTGAACACAGGTTCGAGGTCGGTCGTGCGGAGCGATCTTGAGAGAAAATAAACCGGTATTGTTGCAAATCTCACCGAGAAAAGGAGCACGGAATGGCAGACGTAAAACTTATTGTGATGTATCCACGTCCCAAAGACATTGATGCCTTCGAGAAGATCTATCAAAACGAGCACGTACCTCTGGCTGTGGCAAAACTGGAGGGCAAGACCAAAATGGTCGCGACCAAGGTACTGGCTTCGCCGCAAGGTACTCCTTCTTTCTATCGCATCGCAGAGATTTATTTCCGGTCGATGGCGGATCTGGAAGCATGCGCCGCGTCAGATGGTGGGAAGCAGGCGCTTGCCCATGCCGTGACGATTTCTTCTGGTGGGCCGCCGATTTTCTTAGTAGCTGAGGAAGAAACCTTTACGTTCGCTCACGTGGCAGGTGCTTCGGTCTGAGATCCACGCGGTCCGATACTCAGTAGTGCATCCCTTTTAATGACCGGCTGGGGGCCGAGCAGGTCAAGAGTCCAGCAGTCAGGTTTCGGAGTTACGGCGTTGGTCAAGATCTGCTGGCTTCGAGCTACCGAGTCGAGGTTGAAGACTTCTGATTTGGTCGATCCTAAGATCAACTGCCACGCTAGCAGCTGCACGGCCCCCGCAGTGATGTTGGACGAAGACGCAGGGATGCGCCACACATATGAAAATCTATTTTGGGTTCACCGTAGCGGGGGACCGCTCCTCCGTGGTGGCAGCCACAAAGATCGTTGAGCTGTTGGAGGAACTGGGCCACGACGTGCTCACCCGTCATTTGATCCGCGAGGATGCCTGGCAGGCGGACCGGTCTATTTCGCCTCAGGAAGTTTACCGGCGGGACATGGCGTGGCTTCAGCAGTGTGATCTGTTTGTGGCTGAAGTTTCGGGCTCCTCATTCGGCTTGGGTCTTGAGACTGGCTACCTTCTGGGAGCCACAGACAAGAAAGTGGTTTTATTCTATCGGCGGGCCGTAGAGACGAAGATATCGCTGTTGATCACTGGCATCACGCACCCGAATTGCAAGTTGGTAGCCTATTCGCATCTTGAGGAACTAGAGGACTGGATCAGATACACGCTGTTCTGAAAAAGCCTGTACAACCTAGTGGGCCCAGTCTTGTTTGACCAGTCCGTGGGAGGTTCCGTCAAACAAGGTGCCAATAGCAATTGCGTTCAAAGGGCATTTCATTCAGCGCCTTGTCCAATCGAACGCAGCTGAACGGGTCGTCCTCATCCGAATAGGGCATTTGAAGCGTACTACTGACGAGAGGTTTCGGGCTAAATACGGGAACTCTGTAACTAGTCCCGGATCACGACTCTAAGGTTGTGAAGGACCGCAGCATGTTGCTGTATCTTTCCGACTTTGTGTGCAGCCGGCTGCGGTTGCGCTCGCGAGCGAATAAAGTCGAATCGCTGGAGGTCCATATGTTTTCATTGAATCGAAAAGAGGATGAGCTTCCAAGGGCAATGGGTCGTCGCTCATTCTTGATCGGTGCTGGTGCGGTGGCCGCCGCGCTTGCCTTCGGGTACGTTCGGAGCAGTGAGCCAGCACGTGCCTCGGCAGCGGCCGCAGATCTTCCGAGGAAGGTCTCGATCGTAGAGTTTTCAGATTCAGGCCAGCGCAAAACGGTGGAGTCCCTTGGCACTATCATAAAAACTGAAGCCGAGTGGAGGAAGCAGCTCTCCGAGGATTCGTTTGAAGTCACGCGACATGCAGCTACCGAGCGCCCCTACACGAATGAAAATCCGAACGAACACGCGAAAGGCGTTTTTCGCTGCATTTGCTGCGACACGGCCTTGTTCGATTCCAGCACCAAGTTCGAGTCTGGCACGGGCTGGCCAAGCTTTTGGGAGCCGATTGCGAAGGAGAATATTCTGGAAACCACTGACAAGAGTTTCGGTATTGTGCGAACGGCAGTTTCCTGTCGGCGCTGTGACGCGCATCTAGGGCATGTATTCGACGATGGGCCTCCCCCGACGGGTTTGCGCTACTGCATGAATTCTGTGGCGATGAGATTCGCGGCAGCTTCGTAGCAGATTCATAGTGTGTCCTGCTCCCGCGACCGAGCGAAAGAGAGACAGAACTATGAGCGGCGAGGCCCTCAAGATTGGATCGATGCAGTCAGCCAGTCTCATGGATTCTCGACGCCAGGTCGCCGGACAGTTCGCCAACGAAAAGGCTTTCCCGGTGCTTGCGGCCGGATTTTCCACGGAAGAGGGTGAGGTTACCGCCATCAAGAAGAAGTTCCCTCAGCGAACCAGCCATTTTCCTCGAGTGAAGTCCATCCACGCGGTATGGAAGCTTCTCCGTTGTGTTGGCATCTACAGTGGTTTCTGCTACAAAATCTTCTCTGCGAATTAGAGGGAGTGATCCATGTCCGTTCCGTATCTGCGAGAGGCCGCCGCCGAGGACGATCTCGGAAAGCTGGTGCGATTCGTTCGTTTGCACCTCGGCGACGGCAACGAAGCCGTGGGCAAGGAAGAGATCGACCGGTCGTGGGCCGAAGCCGTAAAAATCCTGCTTCGCGACGCAGAGGTGGACCGCGAATTCATCGCCCGGGTTCTGGAGGCGAACGAATCAACTCTGGCCCTCCTTTTCTTTCATCTGCATTTTTATTTCATCCGCAGGTCCGGGAGGTGGATTCATGACGGCAGCCGATAAGAACACTTTGTCCGCAGCCGACCCGCGCGAGGCTGGGACACAGCTGCGGCCGGGCCTCTGGCAGACCATCAACGAGCGCTACCCCGGCTCCATGATTCGCAAAGAGAGCTTCGTGCCTCAGGCGCGATTGGGAAAGCCGCTGGCAGCATGCCGGCTGACGCTGGTGAGTTCCTGCGGCGTGCATCTGAAGACCGAACAGCCTCTGGATGTCTGCCATCCCTTCGGCGACTTCCGTTTCATGCGCGTGCCTTCCGGCGCGAAGCACGATGAGCTGATCATTCATCAGTTGAAATACCCTCACGACGATGCAGACCTCGACATTAACGTGATCTTTCCGATCGAACGTCTTCAGGAACTCTGCGAGGAAGGGCGCCTGCGCAGGTTGGCTCCGAATTTCTTCAGTTTTATCGGCTACAACATGGACCCCGAGAAATTCGAGCGAACTGTTGCTGCGAGTATTGCGGAAGCGGTCGTGCAAGAGGAGCGCGCCGATTGCGCGTTACTGGCGCCCGCTTGACCGATCTGTCATCAGTCCGTCGGACTGATCCAGAGAGCCATTGAAGCGCGCGGTGTGCCCACGGTATCCATCACGGTAGCGCGCGACGTTACAGAGGCAATCAAAGTTCCGCGTGCATTGTTTCTTCCCTGGCCGATGGGTCATCACTTTGGCGCGCCCTTTCATCGCGAGCTGCAGCGCCGCGTTGTGCTGGCCGCGTTGGGTATGCTGGAGTCCAGCGAAGAACCCGGTACGATACGGGATCTCCCGATCAAGTGGGCAGACGTTCGCCGTGAGGCCAAAACACTCACCGAGCAAGGGCGGAAGCTCTAGCGTCGCGTGCCGCGCCATTCCGGATCGCTCACGAACGGCGAGGGATTCTATCGTCGGCGTGACTGATTTTTTTGCACGGTGCCTGAACAAGTACTTCGCCGAAAAGCGCCGATGGGAGGAACGGCTCTCGAAATTCGTTAGCGCAATACTTCAAGCGCCCGCCTGGCTATCTGTTCTCCGCACTCCTGCACGAAGTGCCCTCCTTCGGCCAATTCCATCGGCGGTGGGCAATTGCGAATCTGCTCGCGCAAGTATTTCATTGCGGGAGCTCCCAATACGGGGTCTTTCATGCCCACGGCCATGAACGCCGGTCCATCCCACTGCGTGTTCCACCAACGCCGCGCGCGCCGCGACAGCTCGGCTCCCTCCGCAGAGGGGTTGTCCGGCACGATCATGGGAAAGCGGCGCACTCCTGCTTTGTGCCGTGTATCCGGAAACGGCGCGGCATATGCGGCGCATTCCTCGGGCGACAATGTCTCGCACGCCCGCGCCAGCAACTTGGCGACATCGAGGTCCGGATTGTTCGCCACAAACTTCCGCCATGCAAGGAATCCCGCTCCCAGCGGAAGGTCCCCAGTAGCCAGCGCGGTGTTCATGACTAACAGCCGTGCGAATCGTCCGGGCATGTCCATCGGCAACGTCAAACCCAGCAACCCGCCCCAGTCCTGGCAAACCAGCGTAATATTCCGCAAGTCCAACTGCTCGACGAACCGCCGCAGCATCTCGCGGTGAAATGTAAACGTGTAAACTGCCTCGTCTATCGGCTTTTCCGACTTCCCAAAGCCGATGAAATCCGGCGCCACGGAGCGGTGCCCCGCCGCCGTAAACACCGGAATCATTTTCCGATAGAGATAGCTCCACGTTGGTTCGCCGTGCAGGCAAAGAAATACCTGCTTGGATTGCGGCGGGCCTTCATCCAGATAATGAATACGGATACCTTCGTATCCGGGCAAATTCTCAAGATAGCGGGGGGCAAAGGCAAAACCCGGCAAATTCGCAAAGCGTTCTTCCGGCGTCCTCAGAATTTCCATCTCGTCCCCTGCAATCGGATTTTTCCCTCCGGCGGCCAGCAGGTGATCGTCCGCAGGCGCTTCTTGCTTGCGGTTTGAGGCAGCGAGATCCTTGCGGCAGAAAGGTTAGCTGTGATTCGTTCTTGCCCTAAGATTGGGTTAGCCGACCGACAATCTCAAGCAGCGCAGCATCCGCCCGATCCTCAATTTCCTGCTTGGTTTGATCTTGTATGGGATGCGGCACGTACACCGCATCAAAATCCGGACGATTCAGCGCCGCCGCCTGGGCACGCGCGGCCGTCTGGAACTCGCCCGTGGCGACGGGTACCGCGGGAACTCCCCAATCCTCCAAATTGATCGTGTCGTGCAAACTGCACGTTGTGCACGACCCTCAATCGGCCAAGGCTTCGACAACCGCGTCAACGGTCCGAAGCTGTTCTATGATTCCGGGTGGGGCCGGCTTCGCAAACGTCGGCTTCGCCGTGCGCACGACGTTGGCTACGTGAAATCGCTCGCGGAGCAGCTGCTCCAGTCGATCGAGGAAGAGATTGCCGCCGGTCTTGCTGATATCCAGCAAACCGACGGTCTTGCCCTGTAAACTTCGTAGCCGTGCGGGCGGCAACGAGACCCTTAGCGGCGCTTCGTTCATTGGATTGATCAGTTTGGTCGGCATTTGCACTCCTGTCTCTAGAGTTGTCTTCGCCTTGGAGCAGGCCTTTTAGTTGAAACAGCTTTCACGTTGCGCATCCCAGATCTTCCGCCTGCAAGAGCTCAAATGGGATAGGTAACCATTTCGCTGCCTCGCGGTCCGGCGGCCCAGCTCCCGATCACCGCAGAAAATTTTCCCGCAGTCCCGCCCGCCACCACGATGCGAATCGAGTCTGGGGTGCGGAACTTCTGGTAGCAACGTTCTCCGTCGATCAGGATCTCTTTATACTTCGAAACCAGCTGGCTGCCTTCCGCGTCGGGAGCGTTGTCATAGGCGCGAACCGGCACGCCCGTATTTTCGAACAGGAACTCTCTCGCCCGCAGCTTTGTCCAGCCAGCTCGATCGATGGTTCGCGCATGCTCCGGGCTAAGAACGACAACCGCCTCCGAGCCAAGGCAGGCCCGATACGTCCAGACCGTTGCAAGCGCGTAGGAAATGGATTTCAAGACCTGTTCGGGCGCTCGCGCGGTGTGCTCGCTGACGCCATGCGGCGCTTCCGCGGCGAACAGCGTCAAGGCGCTCTGCTGGCGTTGAAACCCACGCTCGACGTGGAACGGCTCCCACGGATTCGCTTCCTCATGCTCGGCGATGCAGTAGCAAAACTTGCCCGGATTTCCCAAGGTGGACATATCAATTGCATCGGGCCGCGCGCCGCCGATGTTCAGCAATATCAGCTGCAGCGCGCGCCCGAGCGTGCTGTTAGCTCGAGCCACGTTGCTGAAGGCATTTTGACGGTAAGCGAACCCCAGCTCATTCCGAATGGGACCGTTGATGATGACCAGCGGCGCCGCAAAGTGCGTCGTCGCTTGTACACCGTGGATGTTGAGCCGTTCATCGCAAACCGCCCGAACCAACGGCAGCAAGACTCGCATCATGTTTGGAAGGCACCCCGCCATTACGGCGTTTGCAGCGATCTTCTCGACGGTGGCTTCACCATAGCAGGGCGGCACTCGTGCAATAACTTCGTTCGGGTTCACCGCGGCACCGCTCAACATGCGTGCGATACGCTCCGGCGTAGGGGGGATCACCGGCAGTGCGTCGCCAAAAGTCTGGAAGCAATACTCGAATAGATCTTCCCCGTCCGGAACTTCGATTACCGAAGCCGGAACGCCGCGGCTGAAGCTAACGGGAGGCGCTGGCCCGAATTCTTCTTCGACCTTCGGTTCGAGATGTCGTGACATGCAACCGGGCTTGCTCTGCGGAGCGCCGTCGAAATCCTCGGCGACCGGCGGGCATCGCATCTGGGTTGCAATCTCATTGAGCACGGCCTTGTCGAACCCGAAATGTGACCGCAGGACGCGACCGTTGTGATCGATCAGAAACAGCGAGGGCACGAACGTCAGATCGAAGCGACGGGACAGTGCCAAGCCGGAATCTCGTTGCACCGGGAAGGCCGTCGCTAGTTGTTGCGTGAACTGGTTCGTCGCTGCCTGGTCATCCTGGGAAATGCCGATCACTCGCGCTCCACGAGCCAGTTTGTTCAGGTAGGGAACGGCCAGTCGGCACGTCGGGCAGTCCGTTTCGAAGAACACGATGAGCGCGGCGTCGCTCCCCAGATCGAGTCCAGGTATCGCGGGCGCGGTTTGGCCGATGTCGAGCACGGTACTAGGGTATCGCAAACTTGCCTACGCACGCTGCCTGCCAACCCAACGCGGGCGCCCGACAAGGCGGCGGCCGGAAGCATGCGAATACGCATGTCGCAAAACTTGCCGATGGAGATCCTTCGGGTTTTCAGTCCTTCTGCCTAAAATTGTCGAGAAATTCCTCCACAGCCAGCCAGTTTTCCGATTCGCCGGCGCGATTTTTGTCCTCGCGCAACGTCGAAGATCCGTGCACACCGGCAATGTGCGGAACAAACTGAGTCTTTTGTCGCGCGGGCGCAACGGCGAGGATGGACTTGGCGGCCGCGATCTCGGTCCGGTCTTTTGCCGAAGTCACAAAGATGGGAACAGAGACTTTGGCGGCGGCATCATGCACGGCATCGGAAGCGTCGAGGTACTCGCCTGGAGAAAAAGCGAGCACGCCGGCGACCTCTTGCTGGTGTTCGGCGGCAAGAAGAAAAACCAGAGCTGCCGAATAGCTGCTGCCCCACACCAGGACTTTGCCGTTGTTTCCGGAGGACCTTGCCCACGCCAGACTGGCTTCCAGGTCCTTAAGGGCGTCCGAGTAGTTTCCGTTATGGCCGACGTGGCCCACGGTTTCGTTCTCTTGGCCCCACAGGCCACCGCCGGAGCGTTGATCGATGGCGAGGCAGTTGAAGCCCAGTTTGACCAATCGCGGGGCGATGGGCGCGTACTCAGCGCGATTCGAGCCAGCTTGGTGGAACAACAGAATGTAAGGCTGCGAATTGCCGCCGGCAGGGTAGAAGTCGGCATACACTTTGACACCATCGGAGGCCGTGATCGTCACCTGCTTCTGGGCATACACCGGCAGCGCCAAACCGATGATTACGAAGAGAAGCGGACACAAGACTGCAGGCAGCCATTTTCTCGAGAAGCAGCTCGTTTTTGGATGATTCCTCAAAGGCTGAATTCTTCCTTTCCGGTGTCGCACCCTGTTCCAAGCAGCTTGCAAAGCGCTGCCCGCAATCTTCGATGATCGGCCTGGAGAATTGTTTCAGCGAAACACATATGGGGCCGAAACGGGCGCAAACCCGCTAGCCGATTTGAAGTCAAAGAATCACTGTAACTTTATTCCCCATTCCTAATCCAACGACTGGGGCGCAGAGCTTCATCCAGGGACATTATCAAAAAGGAGAGCCACATGCTACGTGTCAGATTTGTGTTTGCGGGAATAGCCGCGATGCTGCTTCTAGGCATATTCCTGCTGCCCCGAGTGCAAGCCACGGGTGGAACCGGACGCCCGGCGAATGACAGTGCCCAACGCACTCCGGTACTTGTGGAACTGTTTACCTCGGAGGGATGTTCGGATTGCCCGCCCGCTGATGCGCTGCTGGAAAGATTAGACCGATCGCAACCTGTGAGCGGCGCCGAGCTGATCGTCCTTAGCGAACACGTGGACTACTGGAACGACATCGGATGGAAGGATCCCTTCTCTAGTCACGAATACAGCGAAAGGCAAGGCAGTTACGCGGGGCAGTTTGGCCTGGGGAGCGTCTATACGCCGCAGATGGTCGTGGACGGGCGCATCCAGCTCATAGGCAGCGACGAGAGAGGGGCGATCCAGGCGATCGAAAACGCAACCAAGGCCGAAAAGATACCAGTGAATCTTTCTTCGATCCATTTCGACGGCCAGAAGATTCTCTTGCACATTGAGACTGGCACGTTGCCTTCCTCAATCTCAGAGAGGTTCGCGAACGTCTTGCTCGCGATAGCCGACGAGAGCGATCAATCGAACGTGAGCCGCGGAGAGAACGCCGGAAGGACCCTCAAGCACGTCGCGGTCCTGCGAGACCTTGTCCGAGTTGGAGCGCTGGATCGGTCCGGCAAATTTTCTCAGGATGTCGCCATCAATTCCAATCACGGCAACAAGGGGAATTTGAGGATCGTCGCGATCGTTCAGGAACCGACAGCGGGAAGAGTATTAGGAGTGGGCTCGGCTCGGCTTTCGAACTAGCCTCGACGGTGCTCCGCATCGTTATTGGCTAAGTTGTTACGACGGTACTTCTCATTTCGAATTGCGAGGGAGAATGCGATTAGGCGTGGCAGTTTTATTGATTTTTGGTTTCCTCGGCTTCGGAAAGAAGCAAGACGATCCATCGAGCAAGCAGACCGTTTCGCCCGCTATCGGACTGCAGGTTGGGCAACACGCGCCGACCTTCACAGCGCACGATCAGTTTGGCCATGCCGCATCAAATGAAACGTTGCGCGGAACCAACGGAACGATACTTCTTTTCTTCCGATCCGCGGACTGGTGACCCTTCTGCAAAGCGCAGCTGGTCCAGCTGCAAAACGCGAAACAAAGATTTGAGCAGCATGGGATCCAGCTGGCTGCGATCAGCTACGACAGCCCGGCCATACTGCAGGACTTCGCCGAGCGCCACAAGATCGAGTTTCCACTGTTGGCCGACCCCGATTCCGAGATCATTCGGAGGTTCAACGTCTTAAATACACAGGCGTCCGGAATGAATAAGGGAATGGCGCACCCTGGGTTCTTCTATATAGACTCGAGCGGCGTGGTTCGTGAGAAATACTTTGAAACGAAGTATACCGATCGATTTACACCCAACAACGTAATCGACAAGCTGTTTCCCGAACTAAGCGAGGAAGTCAGCCGGGACGTCGACGCGCCACATCTTCGGCTCACGCTGGAGCAATCGGACAAGGACGTGATCTCGGGTAGCCGGGTGAGCTTCGTTGCACAAATCGAGCTTCCACCCAAAGTCCATGTCTATTCTCCGGGAGTGCAAGGCTATAAGCCGATTCAGCTAACGTTGAATCCAGTCGCCGGAATTGAATTCGCACCCGTCGCTTATCCAAGCTCTAAGACTCTGTACCTGGAAGCCATTCAGGAACATGTCCCAGTGTTCGAGGGAAAATTTCGGATCACGCAAGATGCGACGGTAACCGTTTCAAAGGTGCAAGATATCGCCCGCGCGCTGGTTTCTGCCGGGAAGACGATTTCGATCAGCGGGGAACTAAAGTATCAGGCATGTGACGACAGGGTTTGCTATCCACCGACATCTGTGCCGGTAATGTGGAGCTTGCAGGTTCTCCCGCTCGATCTCAAACGATCGCCTGAGGAGATTCGGCACAAGTAAAATTGGATCAGGTCTTGCACTCGAATGGCAATCGATACCAGAAACCGAAACTCGATAGTCCTCGCGGCGCTTCGAATCTCCGTCGGAGCGCTCTTTCTGATTTTTGGCGAGTACAAGGTCCTTGGCACTCACTTCACCTTGGGTGGCGGCTTCCAATTCTGGATCAACCAGTTCCTGGTGGAAGGCGCTTACCCATTTATGGTTCCCGTGCTTCAGAAATTCGTATTGCCTCACGCCACCGCCATAGCATTTCTCGTCGCTTATGGAGAGTTGGCGATTGGTCTCGCGCTCATTTGCGGCATTCTCGTCCGTCCGGCCAGCATTTGCGGGCTCGTCTATATGGTGAGCTTGCTGTTTTCTTCAAACTACCCTGGACCAGGAGCTGCCTTCTGGCAATATTTCGGGGCCTCTCTTGACCATTCTGTGCTCGCTCTTTGCTTTGCTGTATTCATTTTCGGAGAAGCAGATCGAGTCCTATCGATTCGCTCTTACTTGCCAATGATCGTCAGAGAGCGAAAAACTTCAGCCACCGACTCTTGCCTGGAGAGTTCCCGGAAGGGAGAGACGAAGTAGCTGACCCTTAAAGGAGGAGAGCATGAGCGATGTCGTGTACATCTCAAAGTCGCGTATCGAACGGAAGCAGGGACCCGTCCGCATTGCATATTTGCCGGGTGAGTCTCAGCCAGTGATTTTCAGTGTCCACGGAGCCATCGCCGAACACTACAAAGTGAACCCTGCGACGCTGAAGGAGTCGCACTCGTCAACGATCGACTACGTCATCTCCGCAACCGCAGGTTGAATGATGGGTACCTTCGGAGGCGCGCTGGAAGCGCGCCAAATCGACGCCAGCAATGGACGCTTGACCGCGGACGTCAAGGGGGAAGTGGAATCGGAGGATGGCGTACTGGTCATCCGGCGAATCCATGTGGCCATGCGCTTAGTCGCGGGGGAAGAGGCCAGAGCGACGGTAGAGCGCGTGCATGGGATTTATGCGATGCATTGCCCTCTCTACCGCACTCTGCACAATGCAATCCAACTTACATCTTCATTCGACCTTGTGGGCGGCTAGTCGCGCCGCGAGAGCCCTCACGCTGAGGGCCAGCCGGGCAAGCCGAGTCGTTTTTTTTGGCCTTTGGTGAAACCTTTCAACGACACGGGAATCACACTGCTGGCGATTGAAGTCTAGATTCGTTCTCGCGACTGATCCCCAGGTGGTCCCGAGAGCGAATGACTTTCGATCTTGAAGTCGGTAACTCGTTACGGACATTCGGGCGACCCTCCCGGTTGAACGTTAGCCTCGGGGACTTGTAACAGGTCACAAATTCGAACAGGAGCTGACTAAGGACAATGACAAAGAATAAAAAGGCTTTAGTGGCAGGGGCTGCGCTCGCGGGTTTGCTCGCGGGCACTAGCGCAACGATCCAGGCATCCAACCTCCTCCCTGGGCTGCACTCTTCAATCGCAGCGCAGGACCAATCTCAGGACCAGGACAAGGTGAAGGAAAAGCACGCTTGCAAGGGTCAAAACTCTTGCAAGGGCAAAGGTGGATGTAAGGCGAGCGACAACGGCTGCAAAGGCAAGAACTCTTGCAAGGGCAAGGGCGGCTGCGCGACCGACGGGTCCAAACCTCCACAGAGCAATTCCTCTCAAGCGTAATTTGTAACGGATGTTGTTCTCCCATGGGAGTTGGGTGGGCCGGTGAGTTTCGCCGGCCCTTCTTTATTCGAGTGGACGGAGATTTGATGCCCGCCAACGCTTTTAACAATTTTACCGAGTACGGCATCGGGATCGGATTGCGCTCCCCGCACTACCACCACATTCTTACGCGCAAGCCCGTGGTGGATTGGTTCGAAATCATATCCGAGAATTTCATGATCGATGGCGGACGCCCTCTGCGAATCCTCGATCAGATCCTGGAACAGTACAAAGTCGTACAGCACGGCGTGTCGATGTACTTCGGGTCAGCCGAATCCGCGAACCGCGAACACCTCCGTCGCTTGAAAGAACTGGTAAGACGAACCAAGACCCCGTGGCTCACGGATCATCTCTGTTGGGGCAGTGTAGACGGGCGGTACACGCATGACCTGCTTCCAATGCCCTACACGTTTGAAGCTGCGAAAATCACGGCGCAGAAGATCCGGGAAGTCCGCGACTTCCTCGAAGTACCTATCGCCGTTGAAAACGTAAGCAGTTACGCCGAATTTCACGTCTCCGAGATGACCGAATGGGAATTCTTGACGGAAGTTGTCGAGCGCGCGAATTGCGGAATTCTACTAGACGTGAATAACATCTACGTTTCGTCCCAGAACCACAACTTCAATCCGAGCACTTATATTTCGGAGATCCCCGCGAGCCGCGTCGCTCAGATCCACATTGCAGGCCATTCGAAATATAGAAAATACATTCTCGACACGCACGACCATCCGGTCATCGATCCGGTTTGGGAGCTATACGCCCAGGCGATCCAGCGTGCCGGTCACACTGCGACCCTCCTGGAATGGGACGACAGCATTCCTTCGTTTCAGGAAGTCCACGACGAAGCCTTAAAGGCAAACAAGTTTCTCGCGACCGAGTCGCTGGCTGCTGCCGTATGAACCTTATGAGTTTGCAACGCCAAATGACTCGCGCCGTTATGATGCCTCTCACTCCGCGCGAGGGTATGCGCCGGGTCAGTTCGAATGGGCGATCCATGCGCGCCATAGCCGCTGCATTCATTAAGCCGAACGATCGGCTGACTTCCTTTGACCGCTTGGAGATTTACAATAGGCAATACTGGTTCCGGATTTTGTCTAGCTTAGCAGAGGATTTTCCCGGACTGCGGGCCGTGCTCGGCGACAGCCGCTTCGATTTATTGGCCCAAGCCTATTTGTCCGCGCGCCCATCCCGTTCCTTTACACTGCGCAATCTCGGTTCGCGATTGGAAGGATGGCTTCGAAAGTACCCCACTTGCGCGGGATCGCGCCTGAAGTTAGCACTGGACATGGTCCGGCTCGAGTGGGCCCATATCGAAGCATTCGACGGCAAAGCAGAATTGCCGCTCACCGCGGAAGATCTCGTAGGAGCCGACCCGTCGAAGCTGCGGTTGCGGCTTCAGCCATATATCCAATTGCTGGACTTGCGGCATCCCGTGGACGACTTGCTACTCGAGTTCAGAAATGACCGTAACACTACTTTCGCTAGTAACGCATTCGAAGAGCTCCGGAAGCGGAAACGCCTCCGCGCGATCGCGCGACTGAAACCCACTGCGATCTTCCTCGCAGTGCATCGCTTGGACTTTTCCCTATATTTCCGCCGCCTGCTTCGCGAGGAATTCATCATCCTAACCCAACTGCGCGCTGGCGAAACCCTCAGGCGAGCAGTCGAGTCTGCCTTTCGTGAGAGCTCAATCGCCGTAGCGGAGCGCCCTTCTTGTGTTCAGCATTGGTTTCAGACTTGGGCAACGCTCGGGTGGTTCTGTCAGGCCGACAAAAACGAAATTCCGTCCCAAATCCGAATCCGAGAGGACAACGAAATATGAATCACATATTGGGTCTAATCCGGAAGCTCCATAGCTTGTTCGTTACAATTGCTTGCCGCTTGCAGTCACCGTTTCTTGCGATCGTCCGCCTCTACTGGGGCTGGCAAATCGCGCAGAACGGCTGGGGAAAACTTCACAATCTAGCGCACGTGACCGAATTCTTCGCGAGTTTAAACTTGCCTGCACCCGGACCGACCGCTACGTTCGTCGCCACCTTTGAATTTCTAGGTGGAATCCTTCTTGCCATCGGATTGCTCTCGCGCATCGCCGCATTAGGCCTTGTGATTGACATGACGACCGCATACATCACAGCCGACCGTGAAGCGTTCTTATCGTTTTTCGCAGACCCGGGCAAATTCTATAACGCCGATCCCTTTATCTTTCTCTTCATCGGATTGTTGATACTGATTTTTGGGCCTGGCAAGCTTTCTGCGGACGCTTTGGCACGACGTTTCGTAGCCGGGCCGACAGCTCGGGTAGCGAGCATGTCTGCAATCTGAAACGCTCGGAGATCTTCCACACGACTCATCGAGACAACGCCGCAAACTGCGCCTGCCACGGTAGAGTTCTGGCTGCAGCCTCGCGACAAGTGGCGCTTGATAGCCGGCTCCTCTCTAGTCGCAGCGTCGCCTAATTGCGCCGGACGGACAGAGCGGCATCAGCGAACGCGGGCCGGCAAACGCGACCATGAATACATGAACGCCTATCTTCGAAGAAGCTCGCTTGGGTGCCTGGCAGGAGCAGTGTCGAGCGTGGCCTTAGGGACAACTCTGGGCCATCCGCTGTTAGGCGTTCTCTGGGGCGTAGTTGTAGGCGCGATTTATTCTGCGAGCTTGAAACCTACGCGTCACGCCTATGTGGATAATCTTATGACCGGTGCCGCACTTGGGATTCCACTATGGGGCCTGATCAGCGTAATCGCAATTCCGCTCCTTTCCGGACAGACGCCGGAGTGGAGCGCCGAACAGATGCGCGCGCATTTTCCCGCGCTCGTGAGCTGGGTGTTGTATGGCGCTTCGCTGGGTTTGATCATCCAGGGATTGACCGAAAGCGCTGAGAGAATCCTGGGTCCAGAGGTGGAGGTGGAATCGCCCGCGCAGCAAGAAAAGAAACGGATCGTGATACTCGGTGGCGGTTTCGCTGGAATGCGTACCGCGGAGTGCCTGGAGAAGCAATTCGAGGGTGACAGCGCCGTCTCGATCATTTTGGTGAGCGACACGAATGCGCTTCTTTTTACTCCCATGCTCGCCGAAGTCGCCGGAAGCAGCCTCGAACCCAGCCATATCAGCACACCTTTGCGCAGCAGCCTACATAGGACGGAATTCATTCGCGGCCGCGTGAGCAAGATTGATCTGGAAACCCGCCGCGTAATCTTGGACCCTGATCACGCATCCAGAGAGAGCGCCGCGCCGCGCGAAGTCCCTTACGACCAATTGGTCCTGGCTCTGGGCTCCGTTTCAAATTACTTGGGCATGGTGAACATTGAGAGGCTCGCATTTAACTTCAAGAGTCTCCTGGATGCCATCCGGATCCGCAATCACGTCATCGAGATGTTCGAACGCGCTGACCGCGAGCCTGATTCCGCGCTTCGACGCACACTTCTAACCTTCGTAATCGCGGGCGGAGGTTTCGCGGGCGTCGAGCTCGCGGGGGCCCTGAACGACTTTGCGCATGGGATTCTGGCCGATTATCCCAACTTGGCTCCAGGGGACTTGAGCGTCGTATTGGTTCATTCGCGCGACCGCATTCTGCCAGAACTGAGCGAGTCGTTGGCGCGTTATGCACAGGAGAGAATGGAAGCGCGCGGAGTCACTTTCCGCCTGAATACACGGCTGACCGATGCGCATCCCGGCGTCGTGGTGTTAAGCGACGGTGAGATCTGTGCTCAGACTCTTGTCTGGACGGCCGGAACCGGTCCGAATCCACTGCTGAAGTCACTTCCAGTTGAAAAAGATAAGCGCGGCGCTCTCGTAGTGGAAAACAGCCTGGGACTGCGCGGTAACCCGGGCGTGTGGGCCTTGGGTGACTGTGCCGCGTTGGTCGATGCGAAGTCGGGGAAGCCCTGCCCGCCCACTGCTCAATTTGCGCTGCGGGAGGCGGAAGTCCTCGCGAAGAATATTCGGGCCGAACTGCAGGGGCGACCGAAGCGAAGCTTTCATTTCAATTCGTTGGGAGCTCTTTGCGTCGTGGGGCACCAGACTGCTTGCGCTGAATTGGCGATTCCGTTTATGAGGAACAAGTCTGTACGTTTTTCTGGGCTTTTCGCGTGGGTAATGTGGAGAGGAATCTACCTTGCGAAGTTGCCAGGCCTCGAAAGGAAGATTCGCGTACTTGTGGACTGGACGATCGAACTCTTCTTCCCGCGCGATATCGTTCAAACAATTGATCTGCAGTGAGGAGAATTCGTGTCTTCAGGCTTAAAAGTGACAGCGCAAGTGAATGAGCCTGCCAGGTCCTTCAACTGGATCGACGCACTCCTCGGTCTTGCTGTCGGTGCTGCGGGCGGCGCACTCGGAAGCGTTCTTCTAACTTCATCGCTCGTTAGCGGCACTGTGCTGGGCTGCTTATTCGGGCTCGCCTTTGGCCTTTTCTTCGCGCACCGAGCTACGAGCTCGGGTGCGGGATTGATTTGGGGACTGGGCGCTGCCTTTCTCCTGTGGTTGGTTCTTCCGGCGGGAATCTTGCCTTTGCTGATTGGCTCTGGCCACTCCATGGCCAAACTCGCGGATGCCCGCGATCAATTTCCTGAACTGGTTGCCTATCTGATCTGTTTGGGAATGCCTGTGGGTGTGGCGCTCGGAGTGCGCGGTAGCTTCAGAGGCAAGCTCAAGAACCAGCCATTCCACTGGTGGCGCGCGATCATGGTTGGCGGATTTTCAGGTGTACTTGGTGGAATGATTTTTGCACGCTGGTCCGTTGCAGGCGACTTCTTCCCTTTGATCGGCGGGCTCGCCGAGCCTCACTCTCGCATCGCGACAGCGGCCGTTGAGTTCGGCGTAGCCATGTTCATCGGTTCCAGCTTTGGGCTGCTGTTTCAGCGTGACGTGCGCGGCTACGGTTCGTCCATGGGCTGGGGACTGGGGTTCGCAATTTTCTGGTGGTTCATGGGGCCGCTCACTCTTTTTCCACTCGCCTCCCGAGCGCCATTGGACTGGTCGGCGGATCAGGGAAGCGACCTTTTCGGCTCACTGGTGGGACACATCCTGTACGGATTGATACTGGGAATCGCGTACGCCACGATTGATCGCTTCTGGGTAAAGTTGTTCATTGAGTCTGATCCCCTGAATCGCGAACCCGAAGGTCCTGGCCTTCTCGTACTGCGTTCACTGAGTTGGGGAGCACTCGCTGGTCTCGCGGGCGGAGCCGTGTCGAGTCCGGTAATGGTCGCCACGGGCGTATTGCCCAAGATCGCTGGTCTCGATTCTCCCTTCTCCGTTTTTCGCGCGCTGCTTCTCCATCTCTTGGTGAGCGCATTCATCGGCATGACCTTTGGCCTGCTGTTTCGGCACGAATCTTCGAGTATCGGACTCGGTGTCATGTGGGGTTGGCTATTTGGCGTGATTTGGTGGTACCTGGGACCGATGACCTTCCTGCCGTTGCTGCTGACCGGCGAGATCGACTGGCGCGCGAGCGCAGCCTCTGCACTCCTTCCGTCCCTCATGGCCCACTTGATTTACGGCGCCACGACAGCACTTGCATTCCTTTTGCTAGAGAACCGTTATACCCGTCGGCTGCTCCTCGACCCGCGAACCGCAGCCCGCGAACTGCGCCGTGTCCGCCCAGTGGGAACGCCCGCTCCGGCCCTATGGCTCTTCGCGCTAGGTATGGGCGTGCTTCTGCCAATCCTCCTAGGTTAGTCAACTAGCCCCCATCAGCGCCAACTACTGCGCCAAAGCAAGCCTCGTAGGTCTCAGAATTCGGCGCAACTCCAGCCAAGAAACCGCCGTCGGATTCAGCTTTTATGTGCAATCGCAGAACAGCAAAGATCACGGCGACCGTGGAACTTTAGACCTCTTCCGGAATCTCACTTGCATGTCCGCTCTTAGGTCTCGAGCAAGAGAGCCCAGGAGCCGAGGGATGGCTTGGAGATCACAACGAAGATCCACGCCGAAAGGTCGCGAGAGATGGGTTTCAAGGACAACTTTGAGTCGCTGGCCGCTGCGCCCGTCTGTATTGGTCCGACACTTCACGTGAGTCTGGCGATGCGAAGCGAAATCGATGCGATCTCACCTCTAGTGGACGGGCTGATGCCGCTCATCAAGATCTCCCGTTGTGTCTCCGGCGACGAACGCAATGTCGAGATCGCGCTTCGCGAAGCGCTAACTAACGCGGTGCTGCACGGAAACAAGCATGATATTCAAAAGAAAGTCCATATTTCGTGTTGCATTCACCCCGGAAGAGAACTGTCCATTGTCGTCAAAGATGAGGGGAGCGGCTTTGACCCGAGTGAAGTTCCGAACCCAACGGCGATCGAGAACATACATTGCGAAACTGGACGAGGCATATTCCTGATGAACGCCTTTATGGACGATGTCCATTTCGAACGCGGCGGCACAGAGGTCCATTTGCGCAAAGGTTTCAAACCAGGGCTTGGTTAGTGGCCCGTGATGCTCACGGATGTATCGATGATGACGATAGCAGTCTTGGGCGTTGTTTGTGTTTCCTGCTCATGGATTCATATTTTCAACAATCGCCGCCGCTGAACTCATTTGAGTCTACGGGGGAATTGGCTTCGCATCAAAAGCAGGCCACATGAAAGTAGTAACAAGGATCAGAGGTGGACAACTGCCTGCCTCGCACACAGAGGTAAATCAATCAGAATTTGCCAATCCATCTGCTAGCCACTCACCGACATTCGAGGAAATTCAATTTCGCCTTGACGATTGGCTGCGAGCACGGCGAGAGCTGCAAGAGGAGCACGGCTTGGGCACGAAGACCATAGAAAAAGTTGATTTACCGCGAATCTTGCGTCTCCCGCATGGCCGCGGGGGTCGCCGTGCAAGGCAAATCAAAAGATTGATGTGCGAACATGAGGTCAAAAAACAAAGCGGCGTTCGAGGTTGGCAGTCGGAGAGCGAAGGCAGAGATCCATTCAAAGCTTGAGTCGATCGTGCGTCCGCCGGTAGGCGAAGAAATTCGACAACGAGCACTCCATCAGGTGGGATTAATCGATCGAATTCATTCAATTCTTTCTGTGGAGACGATGCGGGCTGCAGCCATCATCCTCAACGAATTGCTCATTCTGGGCGGCTGGGCTTTAAGCCACTAAAGCATTGCCGCCGGTAGTCTACCCCTAGGTTCTTGTCAAATTGGAGACGTCGCGCAATGGAGGCTCGGATGACCTGCAAGGCCGTCGTTAGAGTGCTTCTGGTGGGTGAAGAGCCCCGTGAGTTTTTCCTCTCTCGCCAACTTTTCGAGCGAAGTGACTGCCAATGCCACTTTGCCAAATCCGAGCGGGAAATCGCAGAGATGTTAATCGCCACAGAATTCGATATTGTGCTCAGCACCCACAGAATCTCGGGTGGGAGCATCCATCAGCTCGTCGCCTTGTTGTCAGGTTCACGCGCCAGCATGTTTTACTCGTTGCGTGTTGAAGAGGGTTACTGGTGGTTGCCCGTTCTCAGGCTTGGAAAGGAGTGCCTGGGAACGCCTGCCTTGCGAGGCGGCGAATTCGTCCATGTCCTTGATCAACTATTGATGCGGATTAAAAGCACCATCGCCGCGCCACTGCCCTGAGCCAGAGTTTGTAACAGTTCTCAATCGAACCTTACAACCGTGCTTCTGTCATGGTTCGCCGGGCGCTCTCACATCAAATCAAGCGCGCAACTTTACCGCTCTCCCGTCATCTCACTTTTAGGCGCTCTTACTTTCGAGTAATCGAGCCAAGGAGCAAAGGGATGGTTTGCAGCATGACAGGGAAAATCACTGCCGCGAGAACGCCGGAAAACATTTCAAGAAGGACGGCCTTGAATTGAAGGATAAGGGAGCACCCACATGGACGCGCATGCATTACAACTCGACCCGACCAGCGCAGCATGGAGTCGCGAGATTTCGAGGCGGGGCTGCGGCGGAAGATTATAGGTCAGGACGAAGCAGTACAGGCCGTCGTAGATCTGTACCAGGTGTTTCGTGCCAGCCCGAATTCGCCGGCACGGCCGGTGGGAAACTTGCTGTTCCTCGGGCCGGCCGGCGCTTCTCAGATCAGTCAATCTTGCGAAACTTTTGCTCTCCTACCAAATCTCACCTAACGAATGCACTTTCACCAATCCAAGGAGGGGTAATGGGGACGACTATAAGTCAGATCATTTCTACCTCGTATCGATCCGCGCGCGCACGGTTGAAGCTGGAAGCATGGGGTGTCTCAATTTCGAGGTTCGGATTGGTTGTAGTCTTTCTGCTAATCGGGTTCTTGAAGTTCACTACATCGGAAGCGGCTGGCATACAGCCGCTCGTTGCCCACAGCCCGTTCCTGTCCTGGCTATATTCTGTCCTGAGCGTGCAAGGCGTGTCGAATCTGATCGGCGCGATTGAGATCGCGATTGCTGTCCTGCTGGCGCTCCGGCCGGTTTCTGCGAAAGCATCGTTGATCGGCAGCCTGGGGAGCATCGTGACGTTTCTGCTGACCACTAGCTTCTTGTTCTCGACGCCAGGCGCCGTGCAATTGAATCATGGTTTGCCGGTACTGGGCGACGCAGGGCAGTTCTTGATTAAGGATATCGTGCTGCTCGGGGCCTCGTTCTGGACCGCGTCAGAGGCATTAGGGGCTGCTTAGAAATCTACAGGCACATGCATTGTGTCATTCCAGAAAAACAGCGGTCTCACTGAGAGGTTTTTTGGAGATGTCGGGAACCTCAGCATCGTCGGCGGGAAATCCGACGGGAAGCAGGAGGTACGGTTTCTCATTTGCGGGCCGCTGGAGCACTTGGCTCAGAAAACCCATAGGGCTAGGTGTATGAGTTAATGCGGCCAATCCCATCCAATGTAAAGCGGCGATCATAAACCCACAAGCGATTCCGACGGATTCTTGGACATAGTAATGCTTAATCTTTCTTTGCTTCTCCTCGCGCTCCGGGGCAATGCCGTAGTCGAGGCGGAAGACTGCGATGAGACAGGGCGCAATCTCGAGAAAGTCTTTGTGCCAATCGGTCCCTAGAGCGGCCAGTGCATCCAGCCACTCGTGCGGAAATCGCCTTTCGTAATTGTCCCTCTCCTCAGCTTCCGCGGCGATGCGGATCTTCCGCTTGATCTCAGGGTCCAAAACCACCACAAATCGCCAGGGCTGCTGGTTGGCTCCCGAAGGCGCGCGTGAAGCAATCCTTAGGGCCGTCTCGATGAGTTCGCGAGGGACCCGTCTAGGTGAAAAGTGTCGCACGGTGCGACGCGTGCGCATGCGCAATTCAAATTCGTGCGCCCGCGAGAGTTGTTCTTCGGTCGAAAGCCGTTCAAATTCAAGAGGAGTGAAAGGATGACCTCTTCGTTCTGACATTTTGACCTCCGACCCTTGCACTGTCCAAACCTCTGCAAGCGGAACAATCTCTCTAATGACCGTACTGCCCCTTCGGCTTGGCGGGGATGAGTCGCAGATCAAACAGATCAGGCCGAGCGTAATGTCCGGTGACATCCAGCGTCAGACTTTCTTTTGTGATTGTTGCGAAGTCGATTTCAGCGATCAGTATTGTCTCTTCGTCGAAAATTGGTCCGGCTAGCACCATCCCATCGGGCCCGATGATCGCGCTGCCACCTCTAAGTATCAAGGCATCCGGCTGCGATCGTAGAACCTCCAAAGGCTCCAACTCCAGGGGTAGATCTCTTGCCCGTAGAATTCCACCACAGGCCATCACGAAGCAGCGACCTTCAAAAGCATAGTGGCGGCTCGCGAGGAGGTTCATCTCTTTCACCCAAGGCCACAGAGCGACGTGCACGTCTTCCCGCGAGGCGTGAAGAACTTGCCGGGTCAACGGCATCCAATGCTCCCAACAGATGAGTGCACCTACACGACCCGCTGAGGTGTTTGCCGTGCGCAGGCTTATGCCATCGCCCATTCCCCAGATCATGCGCTCGGAGAACGTTGGCATGATCTTTCGGTGGCAATTAACCAGCACTCCATCGCTGTTGAAGAGCAGATTTGAATTGTAAAGAGTTCCATGCCCCGGCCCCTCCTTGACGCGCTCGTTGACCCCGATGCTGAGCACGATTTCGAATTCCCGGGCCAAGGAAGCAAGCGCTTCGGTGTGTGAACTGGGAACCACGACGCTGTTTTCTACCAGCCGCGCAAATAGGTTCTTCGTTGGTTCGTGATCCCAGAGCGCGGCGTCGCGGCAGGAATCCAACCAAGCGGGATAGCCCGGAAGCCAAGCTTCAGGAAAAGCAGCGACCTCCGCGCCCCGCGAAGCAGCATCCCGTATCAAACCGCGAGCTTTTGCCATGCTTCCATCAAGGTTCATGAATACAGGTGCGGCTTGGATTACCGCAACACGCGTCTTCGTTTTCATTCGCGTAGCCCCGCGAATAGCCTGCGGTTTCTCGCACTCCACTCCAGCTACCAACCATCAGTGCTTCGAGCCGTGGTACGACCGCCGCACCGACGGGCGCCAACCGTACCCTAAGCGTTAGCTCTTCGATTCATATTGGATTCCTTCCGGGGTCCCAGGTTTCTTTTGAATCCGAAATTGATTTCGTTCGTAAGGCTTCGGTTGGCTGGCGTCTTGAAATTCAGCATGTCCAGCAAGCCCTGTAACTTTTTCCAAACTGGCGAATCTAGCTAAAGACGTCCCAAAAGGAAGGCGCATGAAGCCGTCTCTGGCTCTGATTGTGGCGGTAGTCCTTGGCCCTTACCGGCAGTGCAGCAAGGGCAAGTGAAGTCGGGCTCGTTCTCCTGCAGCCGTGGCTCTATATCAGGCTTTGCTGTGCGCCCACTGCAGGAGACGGAAATGTTCCCTCGCATCGCGGTCTGAACCTCACTGCAAGACGCGCGTTGGCGGCACCAGTGCCATCATCGCCTCACCTTGTGAGAATCGAGCGTCAATCCACGCGGGAATCAAAGTCCGGACACACCTCAAGGATGCTCAGGTTGTTGTGGTGGGAAGAGAGAGATAACAAGCATGGAGAGCAGGATGTTGACCCCCAAAAGCCGAAAACTAAATTATTCAGATGTCACGCCCAGGCGACTCTACCTGGGGCGGCGTAATTTTCTTCTTGGATTGTTCGCAGCAACCGCCTCCGCGGGTTGCGGGGGAAAATCCCAAGACCTGCCTTCCGAACCCGGCGGGAGTCCCGTTGCATCGAAATTGAGTGGCGTCATCAAAGGGCCCTATGGCACCAGTGAAGCGCAGACCCCCTATAACTACGTCACGCACTACAACAACTTCTACGAATTCGGAACCGACAAGAGCGATCCTGCAAATAGCGCCAAGAACTTCGTAACCTCGCCGTGGTCCGTCTCGGTTGAAGGGGAAGTGAAAAATCCACGCAAATTCACGATGGACGAAATCCTGATGCTCGCTCCACTCGAAGAGCGCATTTACCGGCACCGCTGCGTGGAAGCGTGGTCCATTGTGGTCCCGTGGATCGGCTATTCATTCAGCGTGTTGGCCAAGCTGGTTGAGCCGACTTCCAACGCAAGGTACGTCGCGTTCCAAAGCTATTACGACTTGAAGCAAATGCCGGAGGGACCGTCCGCTGGCATTGAGTTGCCCTATGTGGAGGGATTGCGGATAGACGAAGCGATGCACCCGCTGACGCTGCTGACGGTCGGAATGTACGGCGACACTCTTCCGAACCAGGATGGCGCGCCCGTGCGCATGGTGGTCCCGTGGAAATACGGCTTCAAGAGCATCAAGTCGCTGGTCAAGATTCGCTTCGTCCAGGAGCAGCCGCCGACTACATGGAATCTCGCGAATGCGAGCGAGTATGGCTTCTATTCCAATGTGAATCCCAGCGTTGACCACCCTCGCTGGAGTCAGGCGACTGAGCGCCGCCTTGGCGAACTCCACCGAAAGCCCACACTCGCGTTCAACGGCTATGCGGACCAGGTAGCGAGCCTGTATACGGGTATGGACCTTCGAAAGTATTATTAATGTGGAATGGTATTCTGGCTGCGCATATAGACCGGGTCCCCGAAGCGCACAATTTCGAATCATTAAATTCGGCTCAGGGAAGGTAACGAGCGTTCCATTGCGCCCGGCCACCCGAAAACAGGGTCTGGCTTCAGGCGGAAATCAGAAGGGGCGCCTATGCCTAAGCGCCCCTTCTGGGTTGATTTTCCTAGCCTCGTGAGAGTTCCGGACCGCAACCCCCGAAGTGGGGCATGAAAGCAAGGGACGGAAGCCAGGCGGACTTCTCCTGTCACAATTGCTGAACGCTTTTGGACCTACTTTTGACTTCCAATGGTGTTTTCATCGGTCGCCGCCGAGTCCTGCCCGATCGCTAGCTGGTATTTCTTGCCGGAGAAATCGATGCTGGTCAGTAATGTGCTTCCGTCTTCTTCTTTTCGTGTCTCATAGCCGTCAGCCCTTCCCGGACGCGCCAAATCAACCAACCGCGCCGGCACTGTCGCCACGATTTTGTGAGATTGGATGATATTCAAAGCGACGTCGGGGCCTGTTCCCTCCCACTTGAGCTGATAGTTGCCCATCGCCAGTCGTGTGCCATTAACCGTCACGGGTTCTTGGATGTTCAGTGAGCCTTTATTTTGCGAACTATTGGTTGCCGCCGATCCACTTGTTGCCACCAGCAGCGTTAGTCCCAGCACCAGACCGCTGGAAATCCTTGAAACGTTCATGCGAATTACCGTCCTTTTTTTCATTTTCGTCATTGCGGTTTCGCAACAAGTTGCGCTCCCGCGTTGATAGACGATTGAGAATTGGTTCCTTCAGTCCGATGCGCACCAATCGGGAATGTTACATCGTTCCGAACGTCTTGCCCGCAGTCGAGCTGCTGAAGTCTCGTGCCAGAAATCCTTGAACGATCGCATCGCGGTTTGTAACTTTCTCTGGAATGCGGCATCACACGATAGACACGCGATTCGGCAGCATCCTTGGAGGAACGTTGTGAACCAGCCGGGTCTAGCGCGTTAGAGACCCCCGGGAAAGGACGCAGCATCCCGAAGCCGCGCGAACCTTATTCATGTATGAATGGATCTGATAGATTACCGATCGGGTGGCCGAACCCTCTGCTTTCCGGGAAGGGCGAAGTCCGGCGCGATTCCTGTTGGAGACTGCTCCCGGTGCGGACCCTCGCTCGCTTCTGCTGTTGCCGAGGATAAGCATGCCAGGCGAACCACAGCCGCAAATGGATTCCAACGAGGCAGATCTCATCCGGCGCGTTTGCAAGGGAGCGCCTGAGGCGTTCGAAGAATTGGTTCGTCCTTATGAACGGGTCGTCTACATGACGGCGATCTCCGTTTTGAAGAACCCAGCCGACGCCGAGGAGGTCGCACAAGAAGCCGTTTTGAAAGCGTTTTCAAACCTTCCAAACTTCCGGGGAGAGTGTAAATTCAGCACTTGGCTCGTGCAAATTACCTATAACGAGGCCAGGATGAAGTTGCGAAAAGACCGTCGGCACCTTTACGATTCCGTCGACGATCCGCAACAAGGCGAGGAAGGCGACTATTCGCCCAGGGATTTCGCAGATTGGCGACTCATCCCCTCCGAATTGCTCGAAAGCGACGAAATACGCCAAGCGTTACAGAATGCCATCAATTCACTCAGTTCGATGTATCGCGAGATCGTGAACCTGAGAGACATTCAGGATCTAAGTATAAAGGAGACAGCGACCGTGCTCGGCATTCCGGAGGCAAGCGTAAAAACCCGGCTTCATCGCGCACGGCTGCTATTGAGAGACGCCCTAGCTCCTGGACTCGACGGTTGTTGGAGGGCGAAACAGGAATATCGGAAAGTCAGACCATGGTGAACAAAGAAGGGTACGATGGCCGTAATTGAGATCAGCTGTGCCGAAATCTGGCGGGAAATCTCCAACTATCTTCAAGGAGAGATCTCTGTTGAACTTCGCGACAGGATGCAAGCACACTTTGAAGTCTGCAAACACTGCTCCGCCGTGCTCGACGGCACACGGAATGTCGTCGAGCTGGTGGGTGACGGAAGAGTGTTTCCCATGCCCGAAGGGTTCAGCAGACGCCTGTATAGGAAGATTAGGCGGCGGTAGCGTCGCGCTGCATCGGTAGAGTTGCTTCCGGCTGGAAGGGATCTGCAACATCCAGGTTGTCGATGTACATCCACAGCTTCCATTCACCTTCCTTATTTCTCCGCCAGATATCCACGTAGCGATTCCTACGACGCACCGGCTCACCGCCCTGTTTGGGCGTCAGCGTTAACTCGTGGCAACCGTAGTCATAAGCCACATCCCCTTGGAGGCGGATCTCGTTAACAATCACCGCCAGCCTTGCTGTAAAATGCTGGAACAGATTTTCGAGGCGGGTTTTCAAGCTCTCCAGTCCGCTCTCGCCAAATTCACTGGGTTGGCCGTCGGAGAAACTAACGAGCTCGGGATCTGCAATCGCCAGAAACCGCGACGGGTCGGAAAAGTTAAAGCTATCCCGGAATTCGGACTTGGCCGCATTGATTGCGTACAGTTCGTCCATCTTCTTATCTCCGTCGTTCAATCGAGAAGAATGCATTATCCGTCCGCGAATCAATATTTTCAAAGTAGTTCTTGGAGAAAAGCCATGAGTCGGGGAAGAGAGGCCCACCCATTGCTTCAGACCCTCCGCTGGTGAGCTGTCGCCGCTAACCACGCACGCGCAATTCGGCGCGGGGATAGATATTCGACCACGATCGGTGCTCCACGCGACTTCGAGAAAGTCCATACCTTGTCTACGCCTGGTGCACAGGTGCCAGATGTCAGCAAACGAAGAAAGATTCTTCGTCGATGCGGGCAAGGTCTAAGCGCAGAAGGCCCAATAGGAACCTGCCCGACCTAGGCTTGGGTGAAACTAATTGGGAGTTCGCGAATCGCACACATGGGCTCTTTTTGCCGGAGACGGCTATTTGACAGTCGGAGCCGCTCGATAGGCGATGCTCGCAAGGGCCACTGGAGTCAGGCTCAAACGGCGGTCGGGCAGGAGAACTTCGTCACGGTGGGAGTTCCCGAAGCCGGTTTACTCAGAATTTCACCACGATTCCACGAGTTGGGGACATGGAACAAGCACCTAAACCGATTCGACGCGTCCGCTTTGGAGAATTCGAAGTCGATTTTCATGAGCGGTCTCTTTATCGGCAGGGCCTGAAAATAAAGATCAACGAAAGACCGCTGCAGGTTCTATCGGTCTTAGTGGCCCGCCGCGGAGAAATCGTGCGCCGAGAAGAGTTTCAGCAAGCGATTTGGCCCTCGAATGCGAATGTAAACTTCGATCCCAATCTCAATACTGCATTAACGACTCTGCGCCACGCGCTCGACGATTCGCCCCGGAACCCCGTTTTCATCAAGACGGTCCCGAGGCGGGGATATCGATTCATCGCCCCTGTCATACCGATCGACGTTGACTGTGCGTCCATTCGATTTGTCCCACCATTGCCTATGACGAGCCCAAAGGAAGCGAAAGAGGATGCTGCTGCAAGCCCTAAACATCCAACATTGATGCAGAGATTTATTCTGATCTTTCGACTGTTGCTCCTGATTTGAAGGATAGCGGGTTAGCAAAGATGTGTTGGCCGCCCCGGGCCATCGACCAAGACAACGACTCCTGCTCACAAAATCGCGATTCTTATCAGGCTCTTTGATCCTTCAACTGCGGATTCGGACCAGGACGAAACCGATCAGTGCCGGGGAGATGACATTCACATCAGGGGCCAACCGCACGAAGCCAGCGAGTCATCCACTCTCCGGGCGCACGCCTAATATCTTGACGCCCAGGACCCTGGTTACGGCACCGATTGGCATCACCAGCCGGATAACGTACCTCCGGCCACGCTCCCGACGTGAATCCGCGTTCGTTGGCTCCGTGTGGTCCAGTAAAATCGTGCAATACTTCGATTTTTGCACGTGAAGCAAGTCACTCTCCCATGTTTCTGTGTCACGCGATTCCGCCGCTCACACCATTCCGAAATTCTTCGATCCGGACGTCAGCGTTCATCTCTCTTCCTTCTTCACGGTTTGGTAGAAAAGTTCCAGATTCCATAGCCATCGTCAAACTTCATCCCCGACGGTTTCTAAATTCAGTTCAGTTCAGTTTTTGATTTTGCATTATCGCCAGGAATCCGCCTGCAGCCCGGCCATAAACTCCAGCCTGTCAAAGAAAGGGTGGACCACTTCCGTTTCATAAGTATTTAGAACGGATTGAGTGATTTTTCGGTTTCCTTTCCCGGTCTCGGCACTCCAACCGCTATCAACGCAGAGGAAATCGTCAAGCGGTTTCCTAATCCAAAGTTTTAGTCAAAGACGGGAGGTTGTGAAAATGCGGTTTATCCGAGCTATCCGACTGGCAGCATTGCTGGCAGGTATCACACTGTTGTTGCCAGGCTTATTGAAAGCACAGAGCGTTGTTACCGGTGGTACTACCGGCACCGTCACTGATCCTTCGGGCGCAGTCATTGTGGGAGCTCAAGTGACATTGAAGAGCGTTGCGACTGGCGAGGCCCAGACAATGACCACGAATTCGACGGGCAACTTTCAGTTCTCCCTGCTGAAACCTGGTGATTACGCCTTGACGGTAGCGCGCGAGGGTTTCATGACCGGAACAGTGGAAGTCCACGTTCTCCTCGGCCAGATCAGTCCATCGAACGTAACGCTGCAAGTGGGCAGTGGCACCACGACCGTGGAAGTAAAGGGACAGGGTACCCTGTTACAGACCGAGGACGCGAACATTACCTCAAACTTTGACACGCAACAGATTCAGAACGTCCCGAACCCTGGCGGCGACCTGAGTTACATCGCGCAGACTGCCCCGGGCGTGACGATCAATTCGACGGGCGCAGGCTTCGGCAACTTCAGCGCTTTTGGACTTCCGGGTACAGCCAATCTATTCACCATTAACGGCAACGATGACAACGATGCTTTTCTGAACCTGAATAATTCGGGCGCAAGCAACCTCCTGCTTGGTTCCAACGAATTGCAGGAAGTCGCGGTTGTCAGCAACGCCTACACTGGCCAGTACGGCCGACAGGCAGGCGCACAAGTTGACTACAGCACGCTTTCGGGCGGGAACGCCTTCCATGGCGACGCGGTATACAATTGGAATGGCCGCGCGCTGAACGCAGAGGACTATTTCCTGAAAGCCGGCGGGGCACCCCGGCCGTTCGTGAATAACAATCAGTGGGCGGCGGCCATCGGTGGCCCGATCAAGAAGGGCAAAGCTTTTTTCTTTGTCAACACGGAAGGCATTCGCTACATCCTGGCGACGTCCAACGATGTGTTCGTGCCCACACCGGATTTTCAGGCGTTCGTCCTGTCACAGCCTCAGATTTCGGGGTCTCCCGCGGCAACCACTTTCTACAACAATACTTTCAATTTATATAATGGGGCAAATGGCCTCAGTCGCGCCGTTCCCGTCCCGAATAGCTGCGGAGAAATCACGGTGCAAGTGAACACGAATCAGTCCTGCCTGGAGAATTTCCGTAATTCCGAGTCGAATCAAAATACCGAGTGGCTCGTTAGCGGCCGGATCGATTATTCTTTCAGCGACTCGGACAAGTTGTTCGGACGAGTGAGATTTGACCGGGGCCGACAGCCTACCTACACGGACCCGATCAACCCGATTTTCAATATCGCAAGTATTCAACCGGAGGAGGACGGCCAGCTGAACTACACACACGTGTTCAGCTCGAACGTAGTCAACAACTTCATTTTCTCGAATCTTTATTATTCGGCGATCTTCGCCAGCCAGAACCTTACGGGCGCTTTGGGAACGTTCCCGGCGATCCTAACTTCCACGGATACGTCCCTGACGCCCTTGGGGTCGGGTTCGGGGAGTGACCCCTTCTTCGCGATCTTCCCGCAAGGACGAAACGTGGAGCAATGGCAGATCATTGACGATCTCTCAATTTCGCGACGCAATCACAACTTTAAATTGGGCGTGAACTTCCGGCGCGACGATGTCAGCGATCACACGGCAAGCGAGGGAAGCTACCCAACCATCACCACGAGCTTGCTCGATTTTTCCCAGAATATCGCGGACAACACAGCTCAGCAATTTGCACTGCAAGGCGAGCAGCCCATCGCGTTTTACAGCCTCGGCCTTTACTTCCAAGATGAATACCACGTCAGTTCGAAGCTCAAGCTGACCTTGGCGCTGCGGGCCGATCGAAATTCCGGAGGCGTCTGTCAGTCAGGCTGCGCCTCGTTGCCGGTTGACCCATTCAACTTGGTAAGCCACGATTCCACGATTCCTTACGACCAATTCGTGAACGCGGGCCGGTCGCAGATCCTGCCTAATGTTGAAAAAGTTGTGTTTCAACCGCGTTTCGGTTTGGCCTGGAGTCCCGTGGGGCAGAACACCGTGATTCGCGCCGGCGTAGGCTTGTTCTCCGATTTGTATCCCGGCACAATTCTCGACCGTTTCACGACAAACTTTCCCCAAGTCACGGATTTCACGCTCACGACCGGCAACGTCGCCTTCGGGCAACCGAATAGCGCAGCAACGATCATCGGGCAGTGTAATGCTGCCTTCCAATCGAACTTTAACTCCGGTGGCAATTTGCAGGGATTCGTTAACTCTGCTCCGCCCTCGTGCAGCGCCAACGGACCGCAGGTACCGAACCTGAATGACGTCGTCGGCACTCTGCAAAATCCGAAGTATCTCGAGTGGAATGCCGAAATTCAGCACACCTTCGGCACAAAAACGGTCGTTTCAGCCAACTATGTGGGAAATCGGGGCTACGACGAGCTTCTCATCAACCCGTATCTGAACGCATTCGGCGGTTTTGGCGGTCTGCCCGCTACGGCGCCGGACGCACGCGTCGCTTTTGTTAATCAATTGACGAACGCGGGAACTTCAAACTACAACGGCATCACTTTCTCTGTTCAGCAGAATGTTTGGAAAGGGTTGTCTGGCAGGGTCAACTACAGCTACAGCCACTCATTGGACGACGTATCCAATGGAGGGATCCTTGCTTATAATCTGTTCAATGGAAGTCTTGGAGACCAGATAAGTCCGTTCAACACCAAGCTCAACTACGGGCCAGCGGACTATGATCTGCGGCATAACGTGACGGCTACCTATGTATGGGAACTACCATTTAAGAATAGGAGGCAACTCGTAGAGCGCGCCATCGCGGGCTGGACGGTTTCCGGCACGTTCTTTTATCACTCGGGCTTTCCATTCAGTATCGTCGACGGTACAGCGACCAATGGACTTTTTGCCGACAACGTGCCTCCGTCGGCCGGCGCTGCGGTTCTTGCGCAACCGATCAGCTCGATTCCGACCACCTGTACGGCCAAGCTGTCACCATGCTTTTCGGCCTCGCAGTTTGCAACCGCCACCAGCTTTGGGACGATCGCCCGTAACGCTTTCCGCGGGCCGGGATACTTCAACAGCGACTTCAGCTTGCGCAAAAGCTTCCATTTGACAGAACGCCTCGGATTCCAGATTGGCGCGAACGCGTACAATATCTTCAACCACGCGAACTTTGCTAATCCTGGCTTCAATACGCTCAGCAGCACATTCGGCTTGGTGACGAGCACGGTCAGCCCGCCCACCACGCCGTACGGTGCATTCGCGGGTTCGGTTGCAAATGCCAGAATTGTTCAGATCATCGCCAAAGTCACGTTCTGAGGCCAACCGCGACGCTCCGTACAACAAAACGAAAGGGCGGCCTTCAAAGGCCGCCCTCATCTTCGCGACTACACTATAGGTAAGTGAAGTCGCCCCAGAGCTTCTGTCCCGCGTGCAGGATATAGCGCCTTCCCGTAGTCAGGAATCAAAGACCCATCCCCGAAATCGATTCGACGCGGCGACACTAGGCCGTAAGTCAATGAAAGTATATCATCGGCAACGCTATTGTGTATCGCGAGGGCTTCTGTTAGCCGTAGAGCTCTTGCGCAGGTCCCCAACTCGTTGGAAATGGCTCGAGTGTAGTGAAGACTAGGACATGTCCGCATTGAAAACACAGGTATTTATTCTTCAAACTGCGGAACTTGGGTTAGCTGAGCACACGGCCGCGGGTGGTTCCTGCACAACGAGCTGTTACTCGCAGGATGGATTAGGCTCGGTCACCTCGCTCACCACTTCGGGGGGAGCGCTGGACAGATGAAGCGAAAACTCGTCACCAATTCGTCACCAAAACTCGGTCATTTAAGAAACAAGGGGATGACCCCAAGGGAATTGGTTCAGTCCTCATTGATTTTGACCATCAGTTCATATTCCTGCTTATGCCACAGGCCAACGTGAGCGCCTTCGCGCCGCACCGGATATTCCTAGGGAAATCCCTAGTTGTGCTCACATCGAGTCAAACCTATTCTTGCGTGGCGAGAGACTCAGCAGGAACGTGAACAGCAGCAGCTTTAGCTCGTCCCCAGGAAAGGGTTGACAGCAAGGAAGTTCCTACAAGCGTGCTGGAGCGCTGCGAGCCAAAGGCTCTACTTCGGAGCGAACACGGAGTGGATACGCAGGCATTTTCTCAATTACTGGCAACAACGTCCTTGTGCTTGATGTTAGCGGTATCGACGTCAGCGCAAAAGGTCGAATTTTCAGCCGACATGCGGGTGTCGGATGGCGCAGGGAGAACGCAAACTCTGAAAGTCTTTGTCGGGAATATGCGGGCGCGATTCGATCTTCCGAAACAAGGGAATGATACCAGCGGAATTGGGTCAATCCTCATCGACTTCGATCATCAGTTCATATTCCTGCTTATTCGACAAGCAAACCTGTATTTGCAAATTGAGGGTTCGGCAGGAACGCCTTTCTATACTGGAGCATGGATGTTCAGACCTTACTCTCCGGAATATCCCTGCAATGACTGGGTGTCAGAGGCGGACCGACGCGGAATAACACTAAGATGTAAAAGTGGGGGACAAGTCATCCTCGATGGTCGACCGACGCAGCGGTGGGACGCTTCGACACTCGAGGGAGGGCACGGTTCTCTCTGGTATGACCCAAAGCTGAATTTCATCGTAAAGGTTTTGCGGGTCTCGAAGTCGGGTGTCCAGTCTGGGTATGAATTGCAAAACGCGAAGCAAGAGTCCCAACCACCGGCCCTTTTTGAAGTTCCCAATGGCGTTCGCAAATTCACTCTCACCAGGTTTGCCGATCTACTTGCCGGGCTTGGGCAATGGTGACATGTCCGCTGACGGCGTTCATCGGGAGTAGGCCCGATTCCGATCAATTGACAATGGGAAATCGAAGATCCAGACGACCCGCCATGCGATTAGCTCTTCTCTGCGTCATAACGGCCGCCGTTTTTCCGTCAGTCAACCAAGCGCAGGGAGTTCCTGTTTTCGAGATTACGCCGAAGGAGAGTTGGATTAAGTTCGACGTGGAGGCGTCGGTTGATATCGCCGGCAATTTCGACAAGTGGGAGGCCAGCTTGACATTTACGTCTCCTGACGAAACGACGGGCGTTTTAGAGATAAAAATTCAGGCCGACAGCGTGGACACCGGAAGCGGCATGAAGAACGGCAAACTGAAAGGCAAAGACTTCTTTGACGTTGAGCACAATCCGGTGATCACCTTTAGGTCCACAAAGATTGTACAGACCGGCCACGACACCTATGAGGTGGATGGCGACTTCACGATACGTGGCGTGTCAAATCCCGAAAAGCTGACGCTAGTGGTAGACGGCAAGGGGACAGGCGCCGGCGAAATAAAAGGGAAAATGGTCTTCAATCGTAAAGACTACGGTATGAAAAAAGGGATTCCGTTCATCAAGATCGCCGACCACGTTGAGGTAGATTTCCACCTCATGGGAAAGCGAGTCAGCGGGCCTCCACTGCTCGATAAATAACCCCCAGCGCAGTCGAAATGCGAATCGGTAAATATTGTCGCTCGCCTAGGCTATTGATGCACCACTCGCTTACTCCCCTTCTAGTTCGCCAGCCGCTCCCGCGCGATACTCGAATCGATATGAGAACCTGCCATAAGGCCCCATGGCGGCCGCTTCCCTGGTAGTAATGACGATAGGCTGCAGTCAAGGCCGGCGCCCTTGTGACCTCAATCAGGAGTTGGGTGCGTCAGTTTGTGGCAAGTTTCCCCAGCACAAATCACGAAGCCTTAGGACTGCTTCCTTTTCAAGGCGCGCAAGGTGGACAACGCGTCGTTCATTGCTCTTTGCTCGTCGCGGGAAACTCGGGCGTCAGACGAGGCACGCGCATTAATAGCATCCTCAGCCGCTTGCACGCGAAGCTGAAGTTGCTCCGGGTCAAGCTCAATAATCGCAGCTTTGAATAACTCCCGCCACTGACTTTCGACCATCCTGGACTCCTGGAGGAAAGAGGTTGCCCTCCATTTGTTTGGGGTTCTAGACCAATTCGACAGACGGGTGGTACTGAACTCACTGCGGCAGTTGGATCATCACATGCGGAAATGACTAGGTCGTTGCCTCAGAGCAATCTTGAATTTGCCCAAGCGCAATTACGGCATGCGACGCCTGAAGGAAAAGAACGAGGTAAATTGAACTGCGGTCATATCATTCGCAAGTAAGCCGTTCTGGTGAGACAAGCAGGACGTTACCGCGACGCTTTACCAAGGCGCGGTTGCGGTGCCACTTGCTAATCATGCGGCTTGCGGTGAAAGGCGTGACATTCGCCGCGTTCGCCAACTCCTCGTTGGTGATATGCAGCGCGATACCGCCCGGAACTTTTTTCCCAATCGTGCGGGCAAGAGTAACGAGTACTTGAGCAACCCGCCGTCGAGCCGTATGGCAAACCAGACCAATATGAGACGTAAGATGCCAAGCCACATAGTCTGACGCAGTTAACAACCCGTTTTCCAGCAACCTGGGATATCGTCCGATCAGATCTCGGATTGTGGGGCGGTCCCACACAAATACGGAGGTGTCCGTTACCGTTTCTGTGCTGAGGAGATAAGCACAATGGATCGACAAAACGGTCCGAGTGCCGAACAGATCTCCTGGTCCAAGCCACTGAAAGAGAAGCTTCCTGCCCTCTTCGGTGATGATGAAACACCTGGCGAGGCCCGTCGTTAGCAGGAAAAGATGGTCGGCAGGGTGGCCCTCATTTGTGGCCACAGAGTTAGCGCAGAAGCGGCGCTTGGTTGCAGCTCCAAGGACGGTCTTGCGTTGGAGCGGTGCCAATCCATCGAGAAATTGGGGCTGCAGGTCCGAGCCTTCGATAACAACCCTGGAACGAGACATAGGTGCTTCTCCGGGAAGCGGAAATCTGCCGAGTTCCAACCGGGAGCTCCGATTTGCGCTTCCAGCTGGTCCGGATCCGGGTGAAGTCGTCCGCTATGAGAATTCTCTTGAGCATCAGCAAGGGTTCGCGCCGGCGCGTCCATTCATTGCCTATATCCGCCACCTCGGGCCGACCGGTGACACCTGTGAAATATTCTCTCCAGCTACTGATCCTTAGGGTAATTCCGAAGCAGGCCCACCAGCGACCGGAGTTGGACTATGTCCTCTCGGGTTAGCCGCTTCCCATGCCCGAACTTTTCTCCGCGCTTCATCAAAAAGCCGTTGGTAATTTCCTTTCCTAACATCCTCGCTTGCCTGGGGAGAGAGTGCATTCCACAGTGGCTCGTATTGGTAGTAGACCCGAAGATACTTTTCCTGATTTGGCGGAGCAACTTCGTCTGTTCCAAAGAGAAAGCGTTCCGGATAGCGATTGATGAGATCTGCCGTGATTCGGACAGACTCGGGACTGGCAACGATGTATTTCGCGACTTCATCCCAGGAGATATCAAAGTACACATTACGCATCCCCGGATCGCCGAGAATGGATGCCAGCATCGCCGTGTGTTGGTTGACCGGACGAACGACACGACCTACCCCGCAGTGCGCCCAGATAATCGGGACGTTCGGATGTCGTTTAAGGAGTGATTTCATTTGGGCGAGATAGAGTGGCTCGGCGCCTTCCTTGGGGAACGGCGCGTCGACGTCATTGTGAATCAGGACAATGAGGCCAACTTCACCAGCGAAATCAAGAATTCGATCGAGGGCCGGGTTGGTTAGGCTGGCAGTTTCGCCAGAGACTTTGGAAGAGACGAACTCTTTATGAATCGTAAATTCGCCGATGCCGGTGAAAACGCCGGGGAATGTCTGCAACACACGGCGGATATGATCGGCGGCATACATATCGGCGGGATTGAATCCTGTAATCATCGGATCAATACGAGCCTGCTGTTCGGGCGAGAGAGAACGATAAGCCATCGCGATATAAGCATCGGTGAAGGAGTAGTAGTAAAGAGGGGCGTCTGTTTGTAAGTAATAGGTCGGAGCGAAGTCACCGGAATTCTGGTAGGACCATTGCTGTTGGAGTGGAATGCCGAACAGAGCTACTCGGCCGACCTTCGTGCCCATAATGGCCAGGAAGTCGCGAATATCTGTCCCCTGTTGAATGTAATTGGTCAGATGGAAGTGAGCGTCGTTCAGTTCGGCCCGATCTGATGTAGATTGTGCCGCCGTTGAATAACAGCACGCGAGTAAGAGAGATGCCAAAAAGATGGAAAACTTGCCTGTGCCGTACCGCCAGGTATGTGGGGTGCCGAGCACGAAAGCCTCACTTTGTAAGGGAGTTGTCATCATTCATGGGTTCAAAAGGCGAGCTCGACATTGGTACTGAAAACCGGTCCCGTACCTCCGAGTGCGAACGGAACGGCGGTGTAGCCGACCGGAGATTTGTAAAGGTAAAGGAATTCCGTGTTCCAGCGCAGGACTCTGTTGTGCCAGGGGAACCAGTTTATGCCGGCGCGAAAGTCAAACGGATTGCCATACTTGCCATACAACGTTGATCCGCCGAGATAAACCTGAAAAGTCTTAGGCAGGACCATCGCGGAAGCTTGCAGCTGGAAACCGTTGGAGAAAATCGGAGTTAGGCCCGACGTACCTGGCCCGTGGAAATTGTCGAGCCATCGCAAGAAATATTCCGCGTCCAGGGAGTAACCGTGGTACTTGATGCCGGCGTCAAAGTCGGCCATCTTGTAGATCAAATCGGTGATCGTGATGCCAGGGCCGAGTAGATTAGGCGTAAAGATGACGCTCCCGTCTTCCAGCCGAATCTGAGTGTTCTCGAACTGGTTGCTATTGGGTTGCTCTTGGGTGTCCTCATTACTGCGGGTAAAATGTCCCGCAAAGCGGGTGGCCAAGTTCTGATGATCTTCAAAGTCGCCAAAGCCCGTGCCGAATTCGCCGGTGGCAGGCATCCAGATCACAGCCGTGGAAAGAGTATCGAATTTGTTGTTCAGTTGTGCCGCACTAACTCCGAGAGTGCTGAGGTTGTTGCCTAGCATGACCTGATAAAGGAGGCGATCGGTAATCTGGCCCGTGGCCCAGATACCCGAGGTGTAGGAAGGACGGAAGAACTCGTCGGCAATCAGACGGGTATCCACGCCCAGCCAAAACGGGAAGTTGCCTTCGACACTCCGCGTCCCCGGCAGAGACCTAATCCCACCAGACAGGGTGAAGTGTTTGTTGAACGTGTAGTTCAAATTCCCAGCGACTACGACCTGAGCGCCCAGTCCTTGTGAAGCATTGGAAGTCCACGTGTAGAGGAAATAGCGAAAATTCTGATTGAAAAGCCAGCCTAGAAATTTTATCTGTACCTTATTAAGCTGGACGTCCTGCCGCCTCTGAACCGGCATGATGTTCCCAAAATAGTTCGTGTAGGAGGAATTGAGGCCCAACTGGTTCAAATAGCGAACGTAAGTATAAATGCTGATATTCATGTCGCCGTATTCGGTATTGGCGACTTTGAATCCCAAGTTCGGAGTGTACTTCCCCCACTGCGATGGTTGTTCCTGTCGGCTGGAGGAATCCGTATTGGCAACGGAGCCAGTAGAGGATTCGCCGGCGTTCGCGTCTCCCGCTAGCTGATTGGCTCCGCGAATTGGCTCTTCTGTTGGACGGTTTACCTCATTGGCGGGAGGCGAACTTTCTGAAGACATCGAGACCATCTTAAGCTTGTCTGTGGGCAGCCCGCCTGATTTGGCAAGAAATTGGCGCAACGAATTGATTTGATCCATCAGCTCATGATTCTGCTTTTCGAGCTGCTCGTTTTGTTGCACTAGCTGATCTATTTTCTTGAGGACATCGGTGGATACCTGCGACTGGGGACTGCCCGCGGTCCCTTCTGTTGTCGGGGTTTGCGCGAAGAGAGGGCAGCGACTGCCGGTCGATACCAATAACACCAAAAGCAAGCCAGATCTTATTCGGGCGAATCGTCGTTGCATTCCGACCTCATCGAAAAGCGCTTGTGCGTCGAGTAGAGCGAACCGGTCGCGCTCTTGCCCGCGCCTGCTACGCCTCCGGAAGACTCCCGTGGGGCAACCTATCGCCCGTAAATCAGGTCTGTGACGTCAACCGACCGGACTACTTCTTCAAGCCGACGGATTGTGGCGAAAACAGGTTGTAGTCAAGCTTGTCGCCAACGAACTCGATCACCTTTTGTGCCTTCACACTGTTTCCTGCATCATCGAGGCGTGGAGCGAACACGGCGATGGCACCTTTGCCCGGAACAATGGCGACGATTCCGCCACCGACGCCGCTCTTGGCGGGAAGTCCTACATGCCAAGCCCAAGAACCAGAGCTGTCGTAAAGACCGGCCATAGCCATAGTGGAGAGGATGTAAGGCACGTCTTCAGCCCTGATGACTTGCTCGCCTGTCGCCGGATTCTTGCCATTATTGGCGAGCACCGCGCCCATGCGGGCGAGTTGCGTCGCATTTACACCGACGGAACACTGTTTTGTATAGATATCCACGGATTCGAATGGGTCGGCGTAGATGCGGTCGTATTTGGCGAGCAACATCGCCAGGGCCTTGTTGCCTGCATTGGTGGCGGCTTCCGATTTGTACACCTCATCAATCAGGACCAATTTCTCGCCGGCCACCTTGCTGTAGAAATCGAGAATCTTGCTCCACTTCTCGTCTTCGTTTTTTCCGGCGATCAAGCTCGTCGTGGCAATGGCGCCAGCGTTCACAAGTGGGTTGCCGGTATGCGTCGGGATATCCACCACAGCAAGCACGGAGTTGAAGGCCCGACCGGTCGGCTCGGAACCAATCCGTTGAAACACTTTGTCAAAGCCGAGTTCTTCCATCGCCAACGCCAGCGTATAGACTTTCGAAATCGATTGGATGGAGAACGAGTACTTGACGTCGCCAAGCTCATAGACCTGATTGTCCGTGGTTACCACGGCGACGCCGAACAGCTTCGAATCCACCTGCGCGAGGTAGGGAATGTAATCTGCATTCTTGCCGTTCGTGTCGCTGCGATACTTGTCATATGCTTCTCGCACGGCGGCTTCAACTCGCTCGCGGTTAGGAGCGACCGGGCTTTTGTTGGTTTGGCCGTGAACTGGAACGGTGCAAGTACCAGCAACGACCAAAAATGCACCCAAGAAAAACGTCCCAAACCGAGAACTAATTCTGAACATTTGCTACCTCCAGAACTGGGACGAGTTGACTGCGTCCATCCATGAACTCAGCAATGCGAATTTCATATCTAAACCAGCACAGCGGTTAGAACTCAAAACCCTTACTCCAGTCGTAGCGGAAGGAGAATTGCAGCTTGTAGTCGTTAACGCTGAAGCCATCGGTGAAATTCACGCGCCTCCCAAACTGAAATTCGCCGCCCGTCGTTACTTGTTTTAAAGGATGGTAGAGAAGATTGACCAAGGCATAGTCGCCCTGATGGAACGAGGCGGCCGTCATTGCATTCGAATTTGAGATGTTCAAGAAGGAATAGCCGATCGAGCTGCTGAACCGGTCGCTCCAGGTGTGATCGACAAAGGCAACAACTCCAAGAACGGGCAACGCCACGCCTTTAATTGGAGTCACGGGGTTCGAGAAATTGTTTTGGACACCGATGTCAACAGGGGCGTCATTCATGTAATTTTCGATGCCTTTTCCGTAGACGACCGCAAAGCGGCCGACGTCTTTCTTGGAGAAATTGATATTCGAGGTTATGTTGACACCCCAGCCGACGGCACTTCCGCTGAGATTGGGAAGAGCGCCATTTGTGTCGACCCAAGCGATTTTTCTCACAATGCCGGCCGCCTGGACGTAACCCCAGCTTCTAGCAAGACGTGCATGGCCGGTCAGATCAGGCCACTTGAACTGGGGAGAAACGTTCTGGAGGTCGATGCGATCGGCGTAAATCCCGCCGTCCGCACTGGCGCCGGGACGTTCAAGGGCGATTACGACATTGCTAGCACCCTGAATTGGCGTCCAGCGCACTTGCACGTTTCTGAAGAACACCATGCCGTTCGGTCCCCAGTACTCGAGCGAGTTTGGAAAGACATCGATGTCCATGAACGCGCTCCAGGTCTGTCCGGCGCCGAAGTGGCCGAGTTCGCCATAAGCATGACGCAACCGGAAGGTGGTCTGTCCGGCGTCGGCACCCGTGCCGAACAGTTCGAACTCGAAGATGGTCTTGAGATCTCCCAGAGGTGTCGGAGTAGAGGTCTTCACGCCAAAGCGGGTCTGTCGAACTCCGAAAAATGCGTTGCCGTTTGGACCGAACTCCCCCTGCAAGGCCGGTAGTTGTGTGGGGCGCTCGACGTCAAACCAATTTGGGTTGATGGAACCGAAGTTATAACCAGTGTCCGTCATCGCATAGCCGTAAAAATTGATCGAACTTGACGGTTTCGGTTCCTCCGAGTGTTCTTCGCCTTGGCGAGTGTCGGTAGTGTCCGGAACGCTTGGTCCGGGCACGGCTTGCTGCGCTATCCCCGAGCCGGCATTCAACTGCTGCTTTAGTTCCAGAAGTTCTTTTTCAAGCTGCTGCAACTTCTTCTGCATCTCTTGCATATCGGGTGTCTGCGAAGATTGCTGTTGCGCCCGGGCGGGTCGTTCTCCAAGCGCTGCGAGAAACAAGGCCGTGATCAACGGGATCACGATTCGTTGAGAGACTCGGGAGTCGTTAAAGATCATGGGCGGCTCCTCCACGGTTAGTCAGCGTCAAGCACATAACCGCCACGTGCGATTGCCAACAGCTTCCCGCAACGCCAACGAATCTCGCGTACAGCACTTACGGTATTGATATCTGCATCGCTTTTAGAGGAAGCTGCGGGGACCCACAACTAGGGAAATCCCTAAGATGTGGGCGCGGTAAAGGATTTGTCGATGAAACAATTGTCAGGTTCAGCTGTCGGAACGATGCGGCAAGGGGAATGATTCTTTGAACGTATGAAGTAACCAACTTATTATCTATTGCTTTTGCGGCCGCGAAGGAGTATAAAGCCTCTAATCGGTTATCGAATAATGCCCAGTCGACCGATATTCGTCAGGACGTTCGGTATTGCCTTAGCCAGCCTGCTGTTGTGTGCGGTTTTTGCCTCAGAGTTGCCTGAGCTTCTTTCTCTGACCGATAACACTGCAAACGACTTTACGATGTGCAGCGTAAACTGGTTGGTCCCGCCCGTCCTCTTCAGCGCCATGAATGTCCGGAAATCCGCTGTAAAGTTCAACATTTCCACGCCGGACTCGCATTTCGGCCGCCTCGGCTTACCGGAAAGGACAGAAATGGCTGACTCACAGCTTTCTGTCCTTTACTCCGTCCTACGCACATAGCGCTCCTGTTACTACTTCCGACGATTCCAGCGAAGCGAGCTTTTCGAGTATGGCTGGAAAATAGCCCATTCAAGGAGTTGGATTTGGACATTGGCATCCGCAAGGGAGATTCGTTGAGGCGGAGGACGCTGGGGGCCTCCAGCCATGAAGGCGTTACAAGGCAGCATTTTCGGATTGCAATCGCAAGGACAAGCGACCGATTTTGTTCTGCTGCTGATGAATGCGCGCGCAACTTCGAGCATTCTATCAAGCAGGTTCAAGTTAGGAAGCGATGCCTCCGACGTAGCCGAACCCGTGGCACGGACTGGCTCCGGCCGAAACCGACGCCGGGATGCGAGTCGAGTGCTGTCTTGTTCGCGTGCCAGAGGAAGGTTTGCCGGTGGTTACGGCGAGACGAATCTCGAAAACGGTTGGCAGTTAGGTCTGGCAAGACATCTTTCGGGGAAATGCCTGCGCCTGATTTCGATGCTGTCGGCCCTCCTCGCTGTCGCTATCGCATTAGCGAGCGGGTCTAGCACCTCAGCACAAGTGCCGCTGAAGAAAGACGTCCTGATTCTCAATGAGGTGGGCCTCTCGCATGCCCTGACCGACCTAATGACCCACCAGATTGTCGACGGGGTACGAAGCCCGGCGGGCCATGACGTTGAATTCTTCACAGAAAGCTTGGACTTACTCTATGTGGCTGACAGAGGGTCGTTTTCCGAAAGGGAGAACTGGCTTGTCGAGCAGTATGGCGGTCACAAGTTCGAAGCAGTCGTAGCCGTAGGGCCGGACTCAATTAGATTTTTAGCAAGCTATGCCCATACCTTGTTCTCTGGCGTTCCCATCGTTATTTGTGGGAGTTCCTTAGAACAAGCGGGAACTTTGAATTTGGATTCCCGATTCACAGGAACATGGCAGAAACTCGATCCCGTGGGAACACTTGAAGCAGCCCTGCGCCTCTTTCCGAATACCCGCCACGTGTTCTTAGTTGGAGGGACTTCGGCTTATGATCGGGTGAAGATTGCAGCCACAAAAGAACTGCTCAGCTCTTTCCAGCCAAAAACGGAATTCTCCTATCTAGTTGACATGGAGATGGGAAAATTGCTCGAACAGCTCAGGAATCTACCCGAGAACTCCATCGTGTTCTATATCTCTTTCTTCCAGGATGCCAGTGGAAACAGATTCCTCAATGCGACTAAGGCACTTCCTATGATCTCATCAGCTGCCAACGCCCCGGTATTTGGGATGTCGGACACGTATTTGGGACATGGCATCGTCGGCGGGGACCTGATGAATTTTCGAGAACAGGGAAGAGTCACAGCCCAGATCGTTTCGGAACTCCTCGATGGGGAAAAACCCGAAGATATTCCCATCAAGACTCTTGCGAGTACGTTCATGTTCGACTCGGGTGAACTGAAGCGTTGGCACGTTCCAGAAAGCCGGCTTCCTTACGGAAGTGTTGTACTCTTTCGCGAACCAAGTCTGTGGGAACGCACCAAGTGGCTTTGGGTCACTGCTCTCCTGATCGCCTTGGTTCTTTCCGCCTTGGCCGCCTACCTGCAATATGGCCGAAGACAGTTGGCGTTAGCAAAACAGAGGGAAAGACATTTAAGCAGTGAGCTGATCAATGCCGAGGAACAGGAGCGGCGCCGAATAGCTTCGGAACTTCACGATGACTTTAGCCAGAGACTGGCCGTCCTGTCGCTGGGTCTGGAGAACGTGGACGAAGCAACGCCCGCATCACTCGCCGATGTGCATGAGCGACTGCGCGAACTTGTGAGATCCACGAGTGAACTCAGCACTGATCTCCACACCCTATCTCACCAGCTCCATTCATCCACGCTCGAGAGCCTCGGACTTGTCCCTGCCGTCGCCGCCTTATGCAAGGAATTCACTGCCAATCAAGGCATCAGAGTCGACTTTACGTCGACCGAAATTCCCCGGTCAGTACATCCCGACACAGCGCTTTGTGTTTTTCGCATCATTCAAGAAGGGCTGCGAAACTTCAAAAAGCATAGCGGCGCGGAGGAGGCGAAGGTGAACCTCAAAATGACCGCCGAGCGACTGGAAATCACTGTGCGAGATGAAGGTCACGGATTCGACTTGCAAGGCCTGGACAAGAATGAGGGACTGGGCATTCGAAGCATGGAAGAACGCGCACGGTCGCTGGGTGGAAAATTCGAAATTCATTCGGAATCTGGAAAAGGGACAACCCTGAAGGCGAGCGTAGCGGTCACACCTGACCCAGGAGTTGTCAAAAAAACACTCAAGGGTCGTAGTGCGGGAGCGGTATGAGCTAGAATCGCCGAGCACCACGTCGTCCCTGCCCAAGGTTTGAGGGCGTTTCGGGGTTGGGAACACCGGGCGCCCCATTGTTAGTTTTGACAATTGTCGGCTGTTTTGCCTTTGGCTACTTTGCGCTGCACTCAGGCCAGGCATCAACGCTGAGTGGCAGCTAGCCGAGCACAAGCTATAGAGTCCCAGGGCAGCTGCGATGCCCCACAAGGGGTTTTAGGACCATGGAAACTGTGTCAAAGGACAGGGCCCGCCCGCGCTTCTTAATCGCGGATGACCACGCAATCTTTGCTGAGGCTTTAAGAGCCTTCTTGGAACGGACTTACCCAGTTGTTGGCGTGGTAGCCGACGGTCGCGCGCTGATTGAGGCAGCCCTCCGGCTTAAGCCCGAAGTCATTGTTGTTGATGTGGGGATGCCCGTCCTGAATGGGCTGGACGCCGCCCGCAGGATTAAGGAAGATGCTCCCAACGTTAAGTTCATCTTCCTGACGATGCAAGCGGATCCTAATCTGGCTGCCGCGGCCCTGGAACTTGGGTTGATCGGGTTCGTCCTCAAACACGCGGCCGGGGCCGAATTGCTGAAGTCGATTGATCACGTGCTGCATGGCAAGGCCTATTTGAGTCCCCAAGTGAGGGCAAATGATTGGGTTGCCACAAAAACACGGGCACGCCAGTTTACGAAGGAATTGACCCAACGACAGCGGGAGATTGTTCAGCTGTATGCCGAAGGACGGCCGCTGAAGGAAATAGCGTCGCTGCTCAATTTAAGTGAAAAGACTGTTGAATTCCACAAGCATCACATAATGGAAGCTTTTCACCTGAAAAGTAATGCAGGACTGATACTTTATGCTTTGAAACGCGGGCTAGTATTTGCAGATCCCGAACCGTCCCACGGGTGTTAGAGCCGCACACCACAAATCCCAGACCCTCCGCAAACCAGCAGATTAGTGCGCTAGGGATTTCCCCAGTAGCGAATTGCGTTCACGCCATCTAGCATCCCCTTGAATTTTAGTTTTGCACCATGGCTGCCCGCGTAACCGTGGCGAGTTCACGTGTGCGTTTCGGACGGAGGCGAACTTGATTCGCCCGCGCATATTTTTGGCCGATGACCACAACGAATTCTTGGAAGCCGAAATCGCCCTGCTGCTGCCTCACTTTGAAATCGTGGGCATAGCAACCGACGGTGTATTCCTTGTATCTGAGGTTCAGCGCCTCAACCCGGACGTTGTTGTAGTTGACATCACGATGCCACGAATGAACGGCATTGATGCAGTCCACATGCTGATGAAGGCCGGTTCCACTGCCAAGTTTGTATTCCTGACGATTAGTACTGGCGAAGAATTTGTCAGCGCTTGCCAGGAGGTGGGCGCTAGGGGCTACGTGTGGAAATCTCGAATGAAATCTCACCTGATCGCGGCAATTTATTCTGTTCTAGAGAACAAAATTTATGTTTCTCCATTAACTTCGACGTGATTGGAGTAAATACCAAAAATGGGGACCTTCTAGCTAGGGATTTCCCTAGTTGCCGCCGCGCTCGAAACGATCTAAATCGGTAGGGAGACTGACGGGGCCCCCCGAGCCCTTGTGAGTCCCAGCGTTGTTCGGAGCTAAACATGTCAGCCCAGATGTCGGACCTCAACCACTCACAAGAGGAGGAGCCCAAGCGTTTCGGGCTCCTCCTCACCTCGGTGCCGACGAGCAGAGGGAAATCTTAGAAGGGTGAGCGGAAGTTCAATCATGACAAAAAAACTGGTGGGTCAGAAATGTTCCTGAAACTACCGCAGAAGTGTATGGCTATTCTCTGTTCTGCGCTGCTCGCGCCGGGATTTGTAGTGCAAGCGAATCAGTCTCAGGCACCGGCAGCCGGAACGGCCCAGCAAGAAGCTGCCACCTTATCGCCAGATGAACTGGACTCTCTGGTGGCCCCGATCGCCTTGTACCCCGACCCCTTGCTCGCGCAAGTGCTCGCCGCATCGACCTACCCTTTGGAACTTGTGCAACTCCAGCAATGGTTGGAGAAAAACAAGACCTTAAAGGACAAGGCGCTCGCTGATGCGGTGCAGAAGCAGCTTTGGGACCCCAGCGTTCAGGCCATGGCCGCGCTGCCGGATGTGGTCAAGCGCTTGGTGGATGACATTCAGTGGACCGCTGATCTCGGCAACGCATTCCTGGCGCAACAAGACGACGTCATGAGCGCCGTGCAGCGGATGCGAGCGAAGGCACAGGAGAAGGGGAACCTCAAATCCAATGAGCAAATAAAGGTTGAAACCAGGGTCGTGGAAAGCAAACAAGTGATCGTCGTCGAGCAGTCCAATCCGCAGGTTGTCTACGTTCCAAGCTACGACCCAGTGGTGGTATACGGCCCTCCCGTCTACCCCTACCCGCCTATCTATTACCCTCCGCCCGGTTATTACGCCGCGGGAATGGCGATCTCTTTCGGTGTTGGCTTGGCTATAGGAGCAGCTTGGGGTGGAGGTTGGGGTTATAACTGCGGGTGGGGCGGAGGAAACAACAACATCAACATTAATAATAATAACAACTTCATTAACAACTCCAATCGGCAAAACGTCGGAAATCGTCCCTCGCAACAGCCTAGTGGCGGACGAGGCAACAGCTGGCAGCACAATCCACAGCACCGTGGCGGAACTCCCTATGGAAATAGGGCGACGGCAAATAAGTACGGCGGCACAGCCCGTGGAGCTTCCGCTTCTGACCGTCAAGCCAATGCACGGCGACAACAGTCTCGTCAGCAGGGCGGCGGTCGACAGCAGGCAGGCACAATGGATCGCGGCGGTGCCGGTGGCGGGAGACAGCCGGGCGCCAGCAACCGAGCGGCAGGGGGAGGCGACCGAGTAGGAAACCGACAAGTCTCGAGCGGTTCGGGCGGAAGAAGTTCCGGCGCCTTCGGTGGTTCTTCCCGAAGCGGGAGCGCAGCACGAGCCGGCAGTTCGCGTGGCAGCTCCAGCATGGGAGGCGGTGGCGGTCGCGGCGGCGGTGGCGGGCGGCGGAGGTAAGCAGATCATGGAGAAGAAAATTCAAATGACATCGAGAAAGCTGAACTCGTTAGCCCGGAATGCATTCGCGAAAGTTTCTCTAACCACCGTTTCTTGCACCTTTGCGCTACTCTGCTCATTGAGTTTGTTATCGCAACAGAAACCATCCGAAACTTCGTCGCAAAACCAGAAGACTTTCACGACTCCGAAAGAGGCTGCCGACGCGTTCGTGCGGGCTGCGGGGAACTTTGATGTGCCCGGGCTGGAGCAGATTCTCGGCCCGGGTAGCGAAGACTTGATCGCTTCGGAGGACTCGGTTCGGGACAAGAACATCGCTGTTGCGTTCGCTGCAAAGGCTCACGAGAAAAACTCCGTTGTGGTAGATCCCAAGAATCCTAACCGCGCCACCCTTGTGGTTGGAAACGACGATTGGCCACTGCCGATCCCCATCGTCCAAAGAGATGGAAGATGGTTCTTCGACACCAAGGCAGGCCGTCAGGAAATTCTGTACCGTCGCATCGGAAGCAATGAATTAGATGCCATCGAAATCTGCCGCGGCTATGTGGATGCCCAGCAGGAATATGCTTTGGAAAGGCATGACAACTCCCAAGTAAATCAGTACGCACAGAGAATTATCAGCACCCCTGGAAAGCACGACGGTCTGGTCTGGTGGAACCCGGATAAGACCCTGGGCGGACCAATTGCCGAGGGTATCGCCGACGCCCTGCAAGAGGGCTACACGGATAAGGCCAAGCCATATCACGGATATTTCTACAAGATCTTGAAAGGACAGGGCCCCGCGGCCCCAATCGGCAGGATGGATTTTGTTGTAGAGGGGGCGATGATCGGAGGCTTCGCTCTTGCCGCGGCTCCTGCAGATTATCGCGTCACGGGCGTCAAGACATTCATCGTCAGTTACGAAGGAATTGTCTATCAGAGGGATTTGGGCCCGGATACGCTCAAGATTTTCAAGGAAATGGAGCTTTATGACCCTGACAAATCGTGGAGGCCCACGAATGACAATTGGCCGCCGAATGCATTTAGTGACTAGGCTTCGGTGAGGGCCGACTGAGTCCCTTTATTGCCGCCGCAGTCCGGAGAGGAAACAGATGACGACAGAGTCGCAATGCGCCATCACGCTGCGCCGGCATCCTGAAATTATATCAAACAAGCAACTCTGCAGACGCTCTCGTGGTTCCCCTCTACTTCTGTGCGCATCACTACTGCTTGCCTGCGGTTTTGCAGGATGTTCTTCGCAGGAAGAAAAACCAGCTCCACCGCCCCCCGCAGTTACCGTCACGCCGGTTGTTCGAAAAGATGTGGACATCCAGCAGGAGTGGGTCGGAAGCATGCTTGGCAACATCGACGCCGATATTCGTCCCAAAGTCGACGGATTCTTGCTGACCCAGCTCTACTCGGAGGGGTCCTATGTCAAAAAAGGACAGCCGATGTTTCAGCTAGATCAGCGCCAGACACAGGCTGCCGTGCAGCAAGCCCAAGGGAAGCTTGAGCGCGCCCGGGCGGTTCTGGCGCAGGCGCAGATCGACGTGAAAAGGTACACACCGTTGGTGGCGCAAAGAGCTGTCAGTCAAGCCGAACTCGACAAGGCGACGAGTATGGAACGAGCGGCAACGGCAGAAGTGGACGCGGATCAGGCAGCCCTCGACAACGCGAAGTTGAATCTGGGCTGGACAACCGTGACATCGCCAATCTCCGGGATTGCCGGTATTTCCAAAGTTGGCGTCGGCGATCTCATGACCCCCACAACAGTCATGACGACGATATCAAATGTGAATCCCATCAACGTTGACTTCAGTATCGCCGAGCAGGACTACATGCGATTTACCCGCGAAAAATCTGGACAGGCCGCAGGGCGATCCCTGCAGTTGATTTTAGGAGACGGCACATTATTCCCACACCGTGGGCGCGCACTTCTGGTGAACCGTGAGGTAGACACTCGGACCGGAACGATCCAGGTGAGGGCCGAGTTTCCGAATCCGGGCAACGTGCTGCGGCCGGGACAATATGCCCGCATTCGTGCCGTTACGGAGGTTCGCAAAGGTGCACTCCTGATTCCCCAGCAAGCAGTTTCCGAATTGCAGGGCATCTATCAGGTAGGAGTCGTGGGCTCAGACAACAAAGCGACGATTAAAACAATGACACTGGGTCCACAATTCGGCGACATGTGGGTGGTCGATTCTGGACTTCAGGCGGGAGAGAACGTGATCGTCGACGGATTGCAACGGATAAAGACGGGCATGACAGTAGCGCCTGTACCGTTCAAGGATACTCAGGCCAACGCACAGAGTGGTGAGAAGTAGCAATGTCAAAATTCTTCATCAACCGACCCATCGTTGCGATCGTCATTTCGATCATCACGGTGATCGCCGGTGTCGTGGCGATGGCGAAGCTGCCGGTTGCCCAACTGCCAGATATCGTTCCTCCTCAGATCAACGTGTCTGCCACCTATACCGGAGCGGATGCACTGACGATTGAGCAATCGGTTGCCACACCTTTGGAACAGCAGATGAATGGCGTGGACAACATGCTCTACATGATGTCTACGAATGCCAACGACGGCACCATGACCCTGAAGGTGACTTATGACGTTGGGACGAACGTGGATATCGACCAGGTCAACACCCAGAATCGGGTCTCCCAGGCCAGTCCCAATCTACCCACCTCGGTCAATCAATACGGCGTGACGGTTAAGAAGTTGATGGGACTTCCCCTTCTGGTTATTTCTCTTTATTCGCCGAAAGGCAACTACAGTGGGCAATTCCTCGGGAACTACGCCACCATCAATGTCAATGACGCCCTGCTGCGCGTTCCAGGAGTGGGCCAAGTCACCAATTTTGGGGCTGCGGATTATGCCATGCGCATTTGGGTGAAGCCGGATCAGCTGACAAAACTCGGCATGACCGTCACTGATCTGACGAATGCGATTCAACAACAGAGCTCCGTCAATCCGGCGGGCCAGATCGGCGCAGAGCCAGCTCCCAAGGGGCAGCAATTTACTTATGCGGTCCGCGCTCCGGGCCGGCTCGTCAATCCCGAAGAATTTGGCAACGTGATCGTGCGTCAAAATTCGGACGGTTCTACGGTGCGCCTGAAAGATGTTTCACGCATCGAGTTGGGCTCACTGATCTACCAGCAAATCGGCCGATTCAACGGAAACGCCGCCGTGATTATTTGCGTTTACCAGGCTCCTGGGTCCAATGCCTTGGCTGTGGCAAAACAGGTTAAGGCGCAGCTGGAAGACCTAAAGACCCGGTTCCCGGAAGGCCTGGAATACGCGATCGCTATGGACACGACGCTGCCTATCACCGAAGGGATGAAAGAGATTGTCACGACCCTACTGGAAGCGATCTTTCTGGTCATCATCGTGGTGTTCCTATTCCTGCAAAATTGGCGCGCGACCCTCATCCCGCTGCTTGCCGTGCCCGTCTCGCTGATCGGGACGTTCGCAATCTTTCCAATGTTGGGTTTTTCCATCAACACGCTCTCGCTTTTTGGCCTGATTCTTGCGATCGGCCTTGTCGTGGACGACGCCATCGTGGTCGTCGAAGCTGTGGAACATCATATTGAACATGGCCTGACACCGAAGGAAGCCACGTTGAAAGCGATGGACGAAGTGTCCGGCCCCGTAATCGGGATCGCCTTGGTGCTTTCTTCCGTATTCATCCCGATGGCAGCACTCGGGGGCATCAAGGGTTTGCTGAACCAGCAATTCGCCATCACCATTGCGATCTCCGTACTGATCTCGGCATTCAACGCGCTGACGCTTTCGCCTGCACTCGCAGCGCTTATGCTGAGGCCGCGAAAAAAGTCGAAGGGTCCACTCGGGAAATTTTTCGACTTGTTCAACAAGGGTTTCGGGAAAATGACCGGTGGCTACGTGAACTGGAGCCACGTGCTCATCCGACGGTGGGTCCTGTCACTTCTTCTGCTTGTAGGAATTTCCGTTGTCGCTGTGGGAATGGGGAAAAGCCTTCCGACAAGTTTTATCCCTGAAGAAGACCAGGGTTATGCGTTCCTGCAGATTCAACTGCCTGATGCCGCCTCCCTGCAACGGACAGATGCGGTGATGCGCAAGATTGATGACATGCTATCGCACACGCACGGCGTCAAGAGCTTTAGCGGGATTTCCGGATTCAGCCTGCTCTCGAACACTTCCGCCTCGTATACCGGTTTCTACTTCCTTCAACTGGAGCCATGGGAAGAGCGCGTGACGCCGGAACTTTCCGCCAACGGGCTGATGCAGAGTCTCAACCGGAAAATGGGCAAGGAAATCCCCGAGGCCATTGCGTTCGCGTTCGGTCCGCCCGCTATTCCCGGCCTGGGTACGGCTGGTGGATTTACATTCATGCTGCAGGACCGCAGCGGCGGAACCGTTGAACAACTTTGGGATACTCTCGACAAGCTGACGCAAGCTGCGCGGAAGCGCCCTGAGCTTGCCCGACTGGTCAGCACGTTCCGTCCATCGGTGCCACAACTCTACGTAGAAGTTGATCAGGATCGCGTCCTGAAGCAGGGTTTGCAGTTTGGCGAGGTCTACCAGACGCTACAGGCTTTCCTGGGCGGCGCCTACGTCAACCAGTTCAATCGCTTTGGCCGTCAGTGGAAGGTTTACCTCCAAGCAGAACCGGAATATCGAACGAGCGCCGACAAAATCAACAATTTCTACGTCCGGAGTTCGAAGGGCGAGATGACGCCACTCGCCTCACTTGTTTCGATCAAGCGCGTTTCCGGGCCGGAGTACACCAACCGCTTCAATCTGTACAGGAGCATCCAGATCAACGGTTCACCTGCTTCGGGCTACAGTTCCGGGCAAGCCATGGCGGCGATGGAGCAGGTATCGGCCGAAGTCTTGCCTGCAGGATTCGGCTACGCCTGGAGCGACATGTCGTATCAGGAAAAGACAGCTGAAGGTGGTCAGGCCATGGTTTTCGCCATGTCTTTTCTGTTCGTGTTCCTGATTTTGGCCGCGCTATATGAAAGCTGGTCGCTGCCATTCAGTGTGCTGCTATCGGTCCCGGTTGCCGTTCTCGGCGCCTATGGCGGACTGCTGTTGCGCAAATTCGATAACAACGTGTTTGCGCAAATCGGACTGGTAATGTTGATCGGGCTCACTGCCAAGAACGCCATTTTGATCGTCGAGTTCGCAATATTGGAGCACGCAAAAGGAAAGGAACTGGTGGAAGCGGCACTGGAAGGCGCACGCTTGCGGTTAAGACCTATCCTGATGACTTCCTTTGCGTTCATCCTCGGATGCGTTCCTCTATGGACGGCAAAAGGTGCCGGCGCGATCGGTCGCAAGGTGTTGGGAAGCTCCGTCATTACGGGAATGACGGCGGCCACCGTGCTGGGAGTCTTCCTGGTCCCCGTTTTGTTTGTCGTCGTTGAGCGCGTTGCCAAGAAAAAGCCTCACGCGGTCGTAAGTCAACCCGCGGCGCTCGAAGAAGGACACGGTTGATGCGAAGAACTTGTGCAGCCGCAGTTCTGGCGCTGTTCTTGTCTGGTTGTACCGTGGGCCCCAAATACAGCCGCCCATCACTCAAGCCCCCGACAGACTTTTACGCAGAGCGACAAATTTCCACGAGTTCGGAGGCGGATCTGGATTGGTGGGACCTCTTCAAGGATCCTGTCCTGCAAGGTCTGATTCGCGAAGCGCTGAAGAACAACTATGACTTGCAAACAGCTTTGGCCCGCGTGGAACAGGAGCGCGCACTTGCGGGTGTGACTCGGTCCGAATATTTCCCTCAAGTCGGATACGGCGCAAGCATCAACGGACAGAAAGATCCGGCTCCCCTCATTACCAGCCATACATATTATTCCTACAACTTGAACACGATCTGGGAAGTGGATCTGTTTGGGCGCATCCGCAGACTGAATGAAGCACAACGCGCTGTGTATTTTGCAAGCGAGGAAGCCAAACGCGACGTTCGTCTTCTGGTGCTGGCAGAAGTTGCGCAGGGATACTTTCAATTGCGCGCGCTCGATACCGAACTTGAAGTTTCGCACCGCACCGTCAAGACATTTCAGGACACTCTGGACATCTTTCAGCACAAGTTTGAAGGTGGCGCTGCTTCTGGCCTGGAGGTGGCTCGGGCACGAGCCGCTCTGGCGAACGTCGCGGCCGTAATTCCGGACCTGCAGCGACAGATTGTTGCCCAGGAAGCGGCGTTGAATCTGCTCTTGGGGCGCAACCCCGGCCCGATTGACCGAGGCAGTACTCTGGCGGAGCAGTTCGATCCACCCGACGTACCTACCGGATTGCCTTCACAGTTGTTGGAGCGCCGGCCTGATGTTCGCGAGGCCGAGGAATCCTTGATCGCTGCTAACGCTAACGTCGGCGTCGCAAAAGCTGATTTTTTCCCGACGATTTCCTTGACGGGCCTGTTTGGCGGAATAAGTCCTCAACTTTCCGAACTCACCGCCAGCGGCAAAGCGTGGAGCCTTGCCGGAAATTTGGCCGGCCCTATTTTTACGGCAGGCCGCTTGAAAAATGAATATCGAGCAACGCTGGCGCAACGCGACCAGGCGACTCTGGCCTTTGAGAAAACAGTTACGCAGGCGTTTGGTGAGGTCTCGTCGTCGCTCTCGGCCCATCAGGAGTTGGCCAAGGCCTACGAAAATCAGCTGACCTCCGTGGCCGCTTATCGGGAGTCAGTCCAGCTGTCCACCGTTCGGTATGACAGCGGACTCGCCAACTATCTTGAAATCATCGACGCTGAGCTCGAAATGTATCCCGCGGAACTTTCTGCAGTTAACTATGACCTCGGCCGCAAGGTGGCGCTCGTCAATCTGTATCGAGCGCTGGGAGGTAGCTGGAACCTGAACGATTCGCAGTGGATGAGCGGGGCGTCCGCGACTGCGCCATCACTGACCCCATAAGAAACTTGACCCCCAAGTTGTGAAAGGCCTATGAAATCGAGTCAGAAGCTTCCCATAGAGCATACGCAAACCAATGAGCAGAAGCGTCTAAATGCTGCGCGTGAGACCGGTGTCCCGTGGAAGAAATGGGGCCCGTACCTCAGTGAAAGGCAGTGGGGCACGGTTCGCGAAGACTACAGTCAGGACGGGAATGCGTGGAGCTACTTTAGCCACGACCAGGCCCGCGCCCGCGCTTACCGATGGGGTGAAGATGGCCTGGCCGGCATTTCCGATGACAAACAGAGACTCTGTTTCGCGATTGCCCTGTGGAATGGGCTGGACCCAATCCTGAAGGAACGCTTGTTCGGGTTAACCAACAGCGAAGGGAATCACGGTGAGGACGTCAAAGAAAATTACTTCTACCTCGATAGCACTCCGACTCACTCCTACATGAAATATCTATACAAATATCCGCAGCAGGAGTTCCCATATCGCGATCTTGTGGAAACAAATAGGCGTCGGTCTCGGGAGGAGTTTGAGTATGAGTTAATTGATACTGGGGTGTTTGATGCCGACCGATATTTCGATGTTTTTGTCGAATATGCAAAGGCAGATGCAGAGGACATCCTGATTCGAATCACAGTTTTTAACCGCGGTCCCCAGAAAGCAGGGCTTCATCTGCTTCCGACTCTCTGGTTTCGCAACACCTGGTCGTGGGACGAGGACACCGACAAGCCCAGGCTCGGAAGCAGCCAGGACGGAATCATTTTGGCCACTCACGCGCAGCTTGGCGATCGCCTGCTGTATTGCGAAGGCAGCCCAGAACTGTTGTTCACGGAAAATGAGTCCAACGCCAGCCGTTTGTGGGGACAGCCAAATCCGTCGCCGTATGTGAAAGACGCATTTCACGATTTCATAGTCTCCGGCAAGGTCGAAGCTGTGAATCCATCCAGGAGAGGGACGAAAGGCGCTGCGGTTTATCGTTTGGACGTGCCCACTGCGGGCAGTATGGTCATTCGGCTGCGACTGACCGCGAAACCAGTGGTCCAACCATTTGATACATTTGACGAGATATTCGCTGCCCGTCTTGCTGATGCGAACGAGTTCTATGACAGGATCACCCCGCGCTCGTTAGGCGAAGACGAACGCCGCGTGCAACGCCAGGCGCTGGCCGGAATGCTATGGAGCAAGCAGTATTACTATTTCGATCTCGACCGCTGGTTGGAGGAACACAACGCTCATCCTCTTTTGGGAGCGGGTCAGGCGAGCGCTCGCAATGCCGAGTGGTTCCATATGTTGAACAACGACATTATTTCGATGCCCGACAAATGGGAATATCCCTGGTACGCGGCATGGGATCTCGCTTTTCATACACTCTCACTGTCACTGGTGGACTTCGACTTTGCCAAGGAACAACTCATGCTCATGTTGCGGAGCATGTACGCACATCCGAACGGACAGATTCCCGCTTACGAGTGGAACTTCAGTGATGTGAATCCGCCCGTCCATGCCTGGGCGACTCTATTCCTATACGACATCGAACGAGAACTGGGCCGAGCCGACCTGCGCTTCTTGGAGTGGTCTTTCCAGGGCCTGATGATGAATTTCAATTGGTGGGTCAACCGAAAGGATCCGCAAGGAAGGAATGTCTTCGCTGGGGGCTTCCTCGGCCTGGACAACATTGGCATCTTCGATCGCAGTGCCCAACTTCCGACAGGCGGCCACCTCGACCAGGCGGATGGCACGGCGTGGATGGCTTTCTACTGCCAAAACATGCTGGAGATCGCGCTCATTTTGGCGGAGTACAACTCCATGTATGAAGAGATTGCTTACCGGTTCCTGGAACATTTCGCCTGGATCACGTATGCCATGGACCGGATCGGGGAGCACCACGACGAGATGTGGGACACGAATGACGGGTTCTTCTACGATCTGCTTCACCTGCCCAATGGGGATGCGATGCGGCTGAAAGTCCGGTCCATGGTGGGATTGCTGCCTTTGTGCGCCTCGACTGTGTTCGAGGCGGACGCCGTGCAGCGTTTTCCAAAAATGCGGGAGTTGATTTCATTGTTCAAAAAGCGCCACGCGCAATTGCTAAAGCATATAGCGCCCGAGGATGAGAGTTTTGTCGGGTACGCCAGCCGCCGGCTGATGTCGGTTTGCAACAAAGAAAAGATCCAACGGATCCTGGGTTATCTGCTCGACGAAAAAGAGTTCTTCAGTCCCTATGGTATTCGTTCTTTGTCCCGCTACCATCTCGAGCATCCGTTCGTGTTCAATCTCAGGGAGCAGGAGTTCAAAGTCCAATATCTGCCTGGGGAGTCGGACAGCGGAATGTTCGGCGGGAATTCCAACTGGCGAGGGCCGGTCTGGATGCCGGTGAATGGTCTATTGATCCGGGGATTGCTCAATCTCTATCAGTTCTACGGTGATGACTTCAAGGTCGAATGTCCCACGGGTTCAGGAAGGTACATGACGCTATTCGAGGTGGCCAAAGAGATTGGGCGCAGACTTTCGAGTATCTTTCTCCGTGACGCAAGTGGTAAGCGCCCCGTCTACGGTGGAACCAAGAAGTTTCAGGAAGACCCGCATTGGAAGGATTACATTTTGTTTTACGAGTATTTTCATGGGGACAACGGGGCGGGCCTTGGGGCCAGCCACCAGACTGGATGGACGGGAATCATCGCACGGACGCTCGATTTGTTTGCGCGTGGCAGCGCGCAAGATTGGCTTCACATCGCCAAGGACGAACTTGGGGCTAAGATGACTCGCGAGCAGGTTGCTGGCAGCTAAAACAGTCAATCACCGGCAACGGGAGTCGAGACCTGTGTATAGAGATAAACCACGAGACCGATCAAGATCAGAAGGCCCCCCATCGTCACAAAAACAATGAAGGCAATTGGAGTGGCCCACATCAAGCAAAGCGCTTCAATCAGGAGACCGATCGCCAGGCAAATGCCGGCGAACCGCATACGTTTTTCTGACTGGTTTATGCTCAACATCAGTTACCTTTCTCCCAGAGTTTTGCGCCTTTCAAATGCGCCAGATCGTGGGCCGTGTTGTGGCAACCACTGGAGAGGCATGAAAGCTGGTTCGATTTGATCGCCGGGAGTGTGGCCGGGTCGGCGTTGTGTACCACTCCCTCTTCAAACGACCGAGCCCCTTGGTGGCAATGCAGACACTCTCGATTGTTGTAGGGCTCGTAAAGCTTGATGTCCTCTGGAGCGGGCGGCGTTCCCAGGTAGTAGATGAACACGTGCTTCAGTCCGTACATCTTTACTTTGAGGCCGCCGAACATCGCGTACTGCGTGTGGCAGGAATAGCAGGCTTCGTCGGGAGGTACGCGGTGATTTTGATAATGTGACGCGGGAAGATGGGTGGAGTCGTCAACGAGCAAGCTCTTGCCATAATCTTCCATCGTGTGACATGACAAACAGAACGCGGTGGTCTTGGATCGTTGCATTTCGCTCGAAAAACCCAGCAGGCCGCAAAAGATCGGTAGGCAAAACATGGCGATGAAAGCGAGGATCTTCCCACCGCGACCTGCCGTGGAGCCGGGGCGAAATACCAGTACCCCGATCACTGCAGCACTGAACAAGACCAGACAGACAATCAGGATAGTCGCCTGAGGCATTGATCGGTATCCATCCTTAGCAAAGGCTGTTGGTTGCGCAACCTTTTGCAGCTCGTTGAAGCTATTTCGTTGCAAGCGTTCGAATGTAAGCCACCAAATCCTTGATCTGATCCGGCTTCAAGCTCTTCCCATATGCCGGCATCTTGCCCTTGCCGTCAGTGGTTATAGCAGTGAGCTCGGCGTCGCTCATCTGCTGGACCGCTGCGGAGGTCATATCCTGGGTCTTGAGCGCGGCCTTTCCCTTCCCATCGGCGCCGTGGCAGCCTGCGCACTTGGTTTTGAACGTTGCAGCCCCTGCCTGCGCATCGGCCTTCGCGTTCGTGCTGAACAAAATCAGACCTGCGAGGCAGAGCGACGCCAGTATCACCGCACGCTGATTGTTCGACGGTTTCTTCATGTCTCGTTCCTCCTGACTGAATTTAAGATTCAAACCCCAACCGCTGGCAAATCTCGCTACGCTAGAAAGCGTATCGCAGCGACAGTAGAACCAGATTCCCCTGGAAATTTCTTCGTGCGAGCGCATCTTGAAAAGCGGTGCTGGCGTTCTCGTGGTACCCGTAGTATTCCCAGGTCGCCCGCCCGGTCCAGCGCCTTGCAAACCGATAGTCGAAACCTGCGAACGGTTGATACCAGGCCGAATTGAGCGGACCCGGAACGGACGTCGCGATGGGGTTCTGGGGCGTCAGGTTCAGTTCGGAACCGCTTACCCAGGAAAGATTCGCGCCTCCGCGCAGTGTTAGCGGCTTGAAAGGAGTCCAGGAAAAATCGACAAACGCGGTGTTCACCTTGTTGCTGTAGGGCGAGGCTTCTTCCACCAGTCCGGAAACGTCCGGGCAGGCCGGCAGTCCAGCCTCCGAACCGGTAGCGGTGAAGCAGACCAGCAGCTGCGATGAGATATCGTTGTAGTTGTAGCCGAGGTCGAGTGTGATTTTCTCGGACGGTTGGAGTTGACCGGCGAGACCAACACTGTTGTTATGTTCGTGTCCGTTTACGTTCACAGTGTCGTTCTGACCGTACCAAAGGTTTACGCTGCCGTTGAGGTTGATCCAACTTGCCGCTTTATACTTTGCGCGAATCCGCAATTCCTGCGCGTTCAGCGGGCTGATTCGTGTGAACGCATTGTCGGCGGACATGATGTCGCCATCAACATTGATGCGAAGATTCTGGGACGGGCGCGCCCATATGCCAAAGATGGCATGATTTTCGTTGATATGCGTCACACCGGGTGGAGTCGGCGGAGTAGCAACGGAGAACGCAATCGAACCATCAACTGCATTCAGGGTGCAGCCGGCCGGGAGATTCGATTGCGTTAGCGGAAGTGCTGGATCCACAAGTGCGCAGTTCTGGCGCGCGGCATTGCCAAGGGCAAGGCCGGGGTAGAAGACGGCGCTGATCGTGTTGCTGAAATTGTCTGCGATGATGCGGTTGCGATATTCGTATCCGAGGTATGCGCCGACTTTCGGCGAAAAATTGATCCGCGCCTCGATTGTATTCCTCACGTCCTGCTGTTTGAGGAAGTTGCTGTTGATATTCAGAGCAGCGTCCGGACCGGAGCTCGTGGAGTGGTTCGGAAGGGGGGGACTTGGTATTCCGTTTGCCGGCGGAACACACGTCACAGGGGGCGCAGACGCGGGGCTGAAAACGTTTGGGGGAACGAGCAGGGTGCCGCTGAAAAAGGAACATTGAGAGGACGCGTATTGCGCGGGTTCCTTCCAGCTGCTGTAGTGGAACGAATCGACGATGCTGATAGCGTTGTTGACTTGCCAGGTAATTCCGACGTCCCCGAATGTGGCGACGTGCCGACCGCTGATGGGTCCGGATTCCGCGTAATTGGAAAGAAACGACTTTGACGAGAGCCCCACGAAATTCTGTTCGTAGTGATTGACGTTTAGGTCGCCAGCCGTATAGCTGAAGCTGCCGGCGATGTCTATATTCTTGAAATAAGTAGATTGCAGGCTGACTCTCTCTGTAGGGCTGGCCATGCGTATTTGTCCGTGAGAAAAATAACTGTAAGCGGCATTGCAGGTGGGATTAACGATACTGCCGGGGTTGAATGTGTCTGCGCAAGGATTTTTGGCTCCAAGATTAAAGGTCACCCCCAAATCAACCGGAGGAAATCCAACGCCAGGAGAAAATTGCTGGTTCTCATCGGTGCTGGACGAATCGTTCCGGTAGTTGGTCCAAATCTCGTCATAACTGAGGGTCGTCCGCAACAGAAACCGAAAGTCAACGCCCAGCCGGTATAGTTGCAGGCGGTAGGAATTGTTCAGCCGGAGATATTGCTCGGCGCCCTCATGGAACGTGCTGTCCCCGGGACCATACACGGTGTTTTGATCGTACCCAAGACGAAAACGAATTTTCGAGTCGGGCAATATCGTCAGGTCGTAGTTCTCCATGTTTCTTCGAGTGTAGAAGTCATGCGGACTGGTTCCAATCAGGGACGTGCCCAGCACATTGGCAGGCGCATTGATAATCGGATTGAAGTTAACCGGAGCGTTGGGTACGGGTGTGTTTGGGTTCAGCGGATTCGCCAGCAAGGAATAGTTCCAATGATTCTGGTCCTGGCGAAACATGCCGTTGAAGGAGTACCACTTGTTCTTGCTGATGCGAATTTGCGATACGTCGTTGGGATCGCCGCCGTAGCCAAAATTGCTAAAGTAAAAGTCGTCGAAAAACGTGCCACGATGATCGAGCGAGCGAAATTCGGTTGTGAATCCCAGCAGCCTTGGCCCCTGTTGTAAATTCACCAATGTGTCGTAGGTTTCCTGACTCCCGTTTATGTCAGCGAATCGGTAGCCGAATTCGATGGATTGCTTGATATTGTAGTTGCCCTCGTTGATTCCGGTTTGTTCCTCCGCCTGCTGTGCACGGATCACCGGAGTCGCCAAGCACCCAACGCAGAGGATGAAAAGAAGTAAGCCGGCGACGTGACGGTAGGATTTCAATTGCAACTTCTGCTCTTGCCGACTCGTCACGTTAGGCTGCCTCCTTTCGCTAGGGTGTAAAGAACACGTTGCTGCTGTTTGATCCGTGTACAGCCGTGTGGCAGAGGGTGCAGGCCTGATACTCGTTGGCTTGGTTATGAAATGACGGGGTCGCCAGTGCACCGGTGCTCAGCGAATGGCAACTGATGCACAGCAGATTCACCTGGTTCTGAACGAGCATCCGCTGGTTGGTTGACCCATGTGGCGTGTGGCAAACTTCGCAGCCCTCGATTTTGGCTTCGTGCTGGTACACGAAGGGGCCCTGCTTATCGGCGTGGCACTTGTAGCAGACTTGGTCTTGACCGGCCACGGTGCGCAGCTGGTGCCGCTCGAATCCCCCGTGCGGGTTGTGGCAGTCATTGCATTGCATCAATCCTTCGTTTACGCGGTGATGAAACGGACGCACGAACTGTGCCCGCACATCCAGGTGGCAGGTGTAGCAGAGTTTCGGTGACGATTCCCGCAGTAATGATTGCGTGTCCTTTGCATGATGCGGCGAATGACAGTCGATGCATGCCACGCCACTCTGCAAGTGGGCGGAGCGGCCATAATTGCTCTGTTCATGACTGCTCTGGTGGCAATCCAGGCAGCGCGCGCTGCTTTCCGCGGGCGAGACGTCCTTAAACGTGAAAATTTTCGTTCTGTCGCCGCCGCCCTCGACGTGTTCCTTGCCGGGGCCGTGGCATGCTTCGCACCCGTGCCACTCCGGGCCCTTCTGCGCGTCCAGTTTCGAATCGATAGTCGTAACAAAATGGGGATTCGTCGCGAAAGTGTTGTAAATATCTTCGTGACATGTCTTGCAAACTTCTGTTCCAACGTAGAGTGACGGATCGGTCGGGCGCACATATTTGTGCGACTGCGCCGACGGCTTGGGATTGTCTTTGGGTGTTTGCGAACCAAGCGGCTCGACGCGACCAAGCATGACGACGCTACAGACAAGCAAAGCCAATGGAAATCTGTGTGGCCAAAAGCGCATTTACGGTCATCCCTCAGTTTTCACAGTTGGCCCGTCATCCGAGGACTGCCATCACCACCAGGTTAAGGAGATTGTTGTGAGCAGCCGACGCTTGACGATCTGGCGACAAAATCTTCCAGATCTGCTGTACGGAATGGATTCAATTTTCCTTTGTTGCCAAGGCAGACCTTGCGATTCAAGCTCGGGAATCCGCCTTCTCGGCTGGTCAAGCCAACACTTTTAGCGGACGCCAAGATTTCCCGGACGGAAGAATATTTTGAGGAACTACCTAAGTCACCTAGGGGTTTCCCTAGTTGCCCGCAGTGAACCGAAGACTTAGCCTCCGACTGGCACTTGGATAATGGAGCACAGACCGCTGGGTATCCGATGGCGTGGCGATGGTCGTTTCTGACGCTGTGATTGAGTTGGGAAGATTTGGCTGTAAATGAATTAATCGTTGAGATGTAACCTCTGCTTCGAGAGGTACGGAGCAATCCTTGGATCCCGACAAGAGCGGCGAAAGTGTAATTGATGAACCGATCGCAAACAGCGCTAGTGAACCACAGAAGACTCTGACACAGGTTACCCGGCGAGAGTGGTTCAAGAGAGCAGTTGGTGGTTGCGCCGGGCTGGCACTGAGTGGCCTCGTTGATGTAGCGGCTGTCCAGGCTCACACGCAAGAGTTGAAGCTCTCCAACGTCAGCGAGTTCACCACTTCCTGCAATTTTTGCTCTTGCGGGTGCGGCATGGTCGCCTCGGTGCGCGACGGCAAGCTGATTAGCATGGAGGGCGACTTCGACCACATTGTGAATCGCGGATCCCTGTGCGTGAAGGGCATATCCATGTTTGCGACCCACAGCTCGCCGAATCGGCTTACCACTCCGCGTTATCGGGCACCGGGCAGCGGCCATTGGGAAGACATCTCCTGGGACGACGCGATCGCGCGGGTCGCGCAAAAGATTCGCAAGACGCGCGATGCGACCTGGATCGCCACTGAGAGGGTCGGCGACAAGGAGGTTCCGGTTAATCGGACGGATGCGATCGGCTTCCTGGGCGGCGCGCAGAACACCAACGAGGAGTGCTACCTCTTCCAGAAGGCGGCCCGGCTGCTCGGCTTGGCTTACGTTGAGCATCAGGCCAGGCTTTGACACAGCCCCACGGTCCCCGGTCTGGGGGCCTCGTTCGGCAGGGGGGCGATGACCAATCACTGGATCGACCTGCAGAACTGCAAGACAATCCTGGTCGAAGGCAGCAACGTGGCCGAGAACCACCCCATGGCCTTCAAGTGGATTCGGAAGGCACAGGAGAACGGGGCGAAGATCATCCACGTCGATCCGCGATTCACTCGGACCTCCGCGGCGGCGGACATGTATGCGCGCATTCGGCCCGGGACTGACGCGGCGTTCCAGAACACGATGATCAACTACATCCTCGTCAACAAGCTGTACGACGAGGATTACGTCCTGACTCACACCAACGCCCTCTTCTTGGGCGATGAGGCGTTCGAATTCAAGGACGGCGTTTTCAGCGGGTTCGACGCGGAGAACCACAGGTACCATACGGAGACTTGGGGATATCAGCTCGATGCCAGGGGAAAGCCCCGTGTCGCCAAGAGCCTGGATGAGCCGCACTGCGTTTTCTCGCGCCTGAAGACCTTCGTCTCACGGTACACGCTGGAGACGGGCGAGCGGATTACCGGGATTCCGGCCGAGCAGATCCGGCAGATCGCCGAGATGATGGCGAAGAACCGGCCGGGGTCCATCCTCTACGCGCTCGGAATGACCCAGCACACCACCGGGGTGCAGGGGATCCGGTCATTCACGATCCTGCAACTCCTGCTTGGCAACATCGGCAAGCCGGGCGGCGGCGTCAACGCGCTGCGCGGCGAGCCGAACGTGCAGGGCGCGTGCGACATGGCGGTGCTCTACAACTACATGCCGGGCTATCTCAATTCTGCGTCGAATGCGGAGCCGACCATCTACGACTACGTGCGCAAGAACGGCATCGCGGATAGCCGGTACCTCGTCAACACCCTCAAGGCCTTCTTCGGTGAGGCGGCTACCGCCGAGAACGATTACGCCTACACCTGGTTGCCCAAGCGGAACGCGTCCAAGGACTACGGAACCCTGCCGATGTTCGAGGATGCCCTTGCCGGGAAGCTAAAGCTCCTGTGGATCGTCGGCCAGAATCCTGCGGTCACCGTGCCGAACCTCACGTTGACGTTCGACGCGATGGCGAAGCTCGAGACGCTCGTGGTCCAGGAGATCTGGGAGACCGAGACGACTGCGTTCTGGTGCCGCCCTGGCGTCGACCCAAAGTCGATCTCCACCGAGGTGATCCTGCTGCCGGCGGCATTCTTCATGGAAAAAAACGGAACCATCAGCAACTCGGGCGGCATGGTGCAATGGCGGCACGCCGCCGTGAAGCCTCCGGGGCAAGCCAAACCCGACGGCGAGATCGTGGACCTCGTCTTCCGCAAGGTGCGCGATCTGGTCAAGGACTCAACGGAGCCGAGGGACGAGATCATCCAGAAGGCCTTCTGGAACTACACCACGGCTGAGGATGTACTGCGCGAGATCAACGGGTACGCCCTGCGCGACAACCTGGAAACCGGGCTCAAGGCGGGCGATCTCGTCCGCAAGGTGAGCGATCTTCGGTCCGACGGTTCCACGTCGTCCGGCGCATGGATCTACGCGGGTGTCTTCGCCAACGGCGAGAACCTCTCGAAGCGCCGCGACTCACAAACGGATCCCGGAGGCCTCGGCCTCTATCCCGGCTTCGGGTGGACTTGGCCTAACAACATGCGCATCCTCTACAACCGAGCGTCGTGCGATCGCCACGGCAAACCATATCCGGGCTCGAAGGCGATCGTCTGGTGGGACGAAAAAGCAAAGCGTTGGGCGGGATACGACGTACCCGACGTCCCTGTCCTGACCGACGGACCGGGCACGCCGAACGGTCAGCGGGCCTTCCACCTGGGCGCGGAGGGCGTCGGGCGCCTTTTCGCGGCCGTCTACTCGGACCCAGACGAGAAACATCCGGGGTATCCGCGCGACGTGGCCTATGTGCCGAAGGATGGTCCGTTGCCGGAAATGTACGAGCCCATCGAAAGCCCGGTGGAGAACGTCTTGCACCCGAAGGTCAAACAAAACCCGATGCTAAAATATCCGCGCGTCGCGTCGCATCAGCCCATCGGCACCGTCGCGGATTTTCCGTACGTCCTGATGACCTCAACCGTTGCGGAGCACTGGTGCGCAGGATCTACAACACGCAACATCCCGTGGCTCAATGAGCTTGTCCCCGAGCCTGTGATTGAGATTCCTGTGTCTCTCGCCCAGAAACTGTCGGTCAAAACCGGAGACTGGGTAAAAGTATCCTCCGCTCGAGGCGAACTCACTGTGAAAGCCTCGGTCACTCCAAGAATGCAGACCATCAAAGCTGACGGACAAGAAGTTACGATCGTTTGGATGCCCTACAACTGGGGATTCAAAGGTCTTTCCACCGGCCCCAGCGTAAATGTCCTGACAATCGATGCCGTCGATCCGGGAGCGGGAACCCAAGAGACCAAGGCTTGCCTGGTGAATGTGGTGAAATTCCGCGCGGCCGGAGCAAGATCGGAAACCGGGCGCAGGCGAACTGTATGAGCCAATCTGCGAACACAGGCTCTTTTAAATCGACGCTGGTTGACATCACGAAATGCATCGGTTGTCGTGCGTGCCAGGTTGCCTGTAAGCAGTGGAACGATCGCGATGGGGAAGCGACAGAGTTTCAGTGGGACCTTGGATTTCAGAACCCCGCTAGCCTCAGTGCAAAAACGCTTACCTTAATTACGTTTCATGAAGTGCTTGACGACAAGGCACCCGGGGGTTTGCATTACCTTTCCACGATGCGGCGATGTCTGCACTGCCTGGAGCCCGCATGCGTCTCAGCTTGCCCGACAACGGCTCTGCACCCGGAATCTGACGGGCCGGTATCTTACGATGCCAATAAGTGCATCGGTTGCCGCTACTGCGAATGGGCGTGCCCGTGGGGCGTGCCGACCGCAGAATGGGACTCTCTCGCTCCCAAGATTCAGAAGTGTACTCACTGCGCCGACCGTGATGATCAGCCCGCGCCTTTGGCTCGCAATGGGCAGGCGCTTACAGATGAGGAGAACAAGCGTTACCGCCAGAACATTGTCGAGCCTGCTTGCGTCAAGGCATGCCCGGCTGACGCGCTGCTATTTGGTAAGCGCGACGAGATCCTACAGGAGGCGCGCAACCGGATTTCCAATCAACCTGAGAAGTATGTAGATCACATTTATGGGGAAAAAGAGGCTGGCGGCACCAGTGTGTTGTACCTATCTTCGGTGCCTTTCGCGAAGCTCGGTTTTCCAGACGTTGGTAACAAGGCGTATCCGGGGTTTTCCAGCATGGCTATTCACGCTGTTCCCCCTGCCGTCCTGGCCCTGGGCGCAATCTTAGGTGGCACCTACGCCTTCTTGAGACGCCGGGCCGTTGCGATGGCAAGCGGGGCTGGTGCAGCGGCAGATACGGAAGCTCACGGGCCTCACATCGAGTTCGAGCTCCTCCAACACAAACTGCTGACTCCCTGGAACTGGTTTCTCCTTGGAATCATGGCGTTCGGCGTGATTTCTGTAATCGCCCGATTCGCCTTGGGCTTGGGTGGTAGCACGAACCTTTCTGACACTTACGCGTGGGGACTCTGGATCGTCTTCGATTTGATTTGGATCGCGGTGGCTGCCGGCGCGTTCGCGACTGCCGGGATCATTTATGTCTTTCAACGCAAGGACCTGTACTCCATGGGCCGATCAGCCGTACTTATGGGCCTGTTGAGCTACTCGTTTGTCACGGTCACGCTGATTGCTGACCTTGGCTTGCCGTGGCACTTCTATCAGCTCGGCCTGCAGTCTCCCGAGCAATCGGCGATGTTTGAGGTGTCTTGGTGCGTCGGCCTCTATGTCACTATCTTGCTTCTGGAATTCCTGCCGGTGCCCTTTGAACGATGGAAGCTGCAGAGGGCGAAGGAGATTTGGCAGCGGTGGTCCGGCTATTACGTGGCGTTTGCGGTCACGTTGTTTGTCTACCTGCTATCGCGCCGACTGGCCTATGCGTTGGCGAGTGTCGTTTTATTTTCTTTTCTTGCTTGGGTGTTTCGAGCCAGGGGCAAGAAATCTGAGCCGATCATGCTAGCTATCGCCGCCGTAACGCTCTCCACGATGCACCAGAGTTCTCTCGGCTCATTGTTCCTGCTGATGCCGGAACAGCTTGCTCCACAGTGGTGGTCTCCGGTGATGCCCATCTCGTTCTTCTTGTCCTCCATCGCAGCCGGTACCTCTCTCGTCGTTCTGATAGAGATGTGGATAGCAAGAGCGTGGGGCAGGGAACTTCGAGTCACGCAACTGGCGGCGATGGGCAAAATCTCATTTTGGTCGCTGTTGTGCTATTGGATCTTTCGACTGAGCGATATGGCAGTTCGAGGCCAGTTTTCCAACACATTTTCTGGAAGATTGGGCACCCTGTTCGCCGCCGAAATCATCATTGGCGCCGTGCTCCCTCTGTCCCTGCTTGCTCGCGCTCCGCTGCGATCCCACCCAACCGTGCTCTTTCTGGGGACCGCTCTCGCCGCTGGTGGTGTGGTTTTCAACCGAGTGAATGTCGTTATCGCGGCCATGGATTTGAAAGGAGCGATGCCTCAATTCGCACCAGCGTCCTACACTCCGTCCGTCTTCGAGTGGGGCGTCTCGGTTGGTCTCATCGCTGCGAGCATCTTCCTTTTCGGGCTTGGTGCACGACTCATGCCGATTCTCCCCAAGGAAGAGGCCGGGCAGCACTAGGAATCTTGATTCAATGACTGAAGATACTTGGCTAGCGAGCCATCCCTACTTACGTTCCATCGCCGAGTTCGACGCACAAATCGCGACGGCTGCGGCCAGCCTGCCAAGCGGCGGTGCGCGCACTCCAAACTGGGAAGATTATATAGGTGATTATCAGGCGCGCATCCCGCTCCTGCGGAGCTCCCACGTCGCGATTGACTTCCAGCCCGCGGAGGCAATCCTGGTATCGCTGGTCGAAAGCTTGGCTGCAAAGCCATTGCCAGAAAAGTTGGCGGCGGAGTGCCGGGTTTTGGACAATCAATTGCGCGAAATGAATGCGGCACGTCGTGCGGTCGCTTGGCTGCTCGATGACGAGGTTTTCAAACCAGCGCACCCGGGTCTGACTCGCTACCTCGGCTGGACCGCGCTGGCCCGATACCTCCGCCCAATCGTGGATGCGTTCAGCAGCTGGCGCGACGAGGAGCGCTGGTTTTGTGGGTACTGCCCCACTTGTGGATCGCCCCCGGCCATGGCTCAGTTGGTCGCCTTTGAGCCCGGCCACCTGCGGTTACTTTCTTGCGGCTTTTGCGGCACACGCTGGCGATACCGGCGAATTGGGTGCCCCTTCTGCGAAAGCGCGGGCGATCACCGGCTCTCTGCCGTGGCCATTGACGGAGAGAAACACCTTCGTATCGAATTCTGCGAGTCCTGCCGCGCCTATCTCAAAACCTATAATGGAGAGGGAAGCGAGTCCCTCTTTCTAGCGGATTGGACTTCGCTTCACCTCGACGTTATTGCCCGTGATCGTGGACTGAAACGATTGGCGAATTCACTCTACGAACTGTGACCATGCGCGTTTTCCTTCTTGAGACGATCGAGGTGACAGAAGCCTTTGAAATGACGATCGCTCTTCACGAGATGAAAATATGAATCAAGCACCGGTTTGCGTCAGCGACAAAATACTTCGGTCTGTCTGGATTGCTGATGGCGGGAGGACGCAGCCCTAATCGAGAGGAACTTGAGGTCCTGCTTCTTGCGGGCCCAGCGGCGCGCAAGTAGAGATTAACCAAAGCGCACGCCTGACGTGCATAGGAGGACCCATCGTGACCTCTGACCAACCGGAGCCTGATAAGGCGTACGTGAACCGGGCGCTCGAAGTCTCCATTCACATCTGCCTTTTCGTCTTGCTTGCTGCGGCCTGCCTCCTCATCCTGAGACCCTTCATCGCGCTGGCCATTTGGGGACTGATCATTTCCATTGCCGGCTATCCAGGATACTGCAAGCTTCAGAAGCTACTCGGCGGGAGGGGTGGTCTTGCGTCCGCCCTGTTTACCGTCCTTCTCCTTACGGTCTTGATCGTGCCGATTACACTGCTCGCTCAATCGCTGATCGACGGTTTCCAATCTCTCGCGGTACGCCTTCATAATGAAACCCTGACGATTCCGCCGCCGCCGCCGAACATCGCAACGTGGCTGTTGCTCGGCAAACCGTTGAGCGATCTCTGGAGCCTGGCTTCCAACAATTTATCTGCCGCACTTCAGAGCCTCGCGCCTCAGCTCAAAGCGGCTGGCAGCGGACTACTCTTGGGGGCTGCCGGAGTTGGCGTGGGCGCGCTGCAGTTTTTCGTCTCGATTGTGGTCGCGGGATTCCTTCTCGCCAACTCGAGCCAGTGCGCGAGAGTTTCGCGCGGTCTTGCAATTCATCTATTCGGCAATAAGGGCCCAGACTTTGAAGCCCTCGCGGGGGCGACTGTACGCAGCGTTACCAACGGTATCCTGGGCGTGGCGTTAATCCAATCTCTGCTCGCCGGTCTGGGTTTTCTGGTGGTTCGGCTCCCCGGGGCGGGCCTGTGGGCACTGGTGTTTCTAGTTGCCGCCGTGCTTCAGGTGGGAGCCTTGGTTCTGATCCCCGCCGTGGTCTATGTTTTTGCGACCGCTGGTACGGCCAAGGCGGTGGCCTTCTTGATTTGGTGTATTGTCGTCGCTCTCCTAGACAACGTTCTGAAACCGCTGCTGCTCGGCCGGGGCGTCCCGGTTCCGATCGTCGTAGTCTTCTTGGGGGCGATCGGCGGCTTCATGGCGATGGGTATCGTCGGCCTTTTTGTCGGCCCGATTCTCTTGTCGGTTGGATACAAACTGTTCCTGGCCTGGCTGTCCCCAGACATTGAACCGCGACGCGATGTCTCGCGGGTTCACAATTCCAGTGACGAGGCGGAATGACGCGTCTCAATTGCAGCAATTCTCCTAGTGTCAACCCGAAACGGTGAGCGCACGCCAAATCCCGATGTCGCCTGCCAAGTTTCAAGAATCCACGGACCTTGTCACCACTCGAAAATGAACCAATTAGGGATTTCCCTAGTTGAGTGGCTACGGAGCCAGACCTAGATTACTCCAGAAGCCGAGGCTTGGCCTTGGACGTTTTGGTCTCGATCCAATAACTGAGAAAGACGGAGGGAGCTAATGCACCGAAAAACGATTGTACTAAGTCTGATGGCTTTGTCCTTTGTGGCATCGGCCTCTGCTTTTGGCGCTGATGTCAAAGGGATGATCATTTCCCGGGCTGGAGACACGTTGGTCGTGAAGTCTGCGCAGGGAAACGTCACTGTGGTCCTCACCGACTCTACGACTACGAAAGACGACAGGGGTCTGTTTGGCCTGGACAAGCAGCACATGTCCGACGTGGTACTGATCCCAGGGCTCAAGGTGGACATTGATGGCACGTCCGACAACCAAGGCCGAGTCGTAGCCACGACGATAACCGTCGATGGCGACGACCTGGAGACTGCGGAGATGATCCAGTCCGGTTTGCATCCCACGGCCGAGCAAGTCGCAGCCAACGTGCAGACTCTCGAGGCCCACCAGGAGCAACTTGGGGCTCACAGCGAGCAACTTGCGGCACACAAGGAAAGTATCGCGGCGAATCAGCAAAATATCTCCGCGAACAAACAGCAGATTCAAGAGAACATGGCGGACATCGAGGAACACACGGATCGCTTTACCGCGTTGAGCGAATATGATGTGAAGGGCGAAGCAACCGTGAAATTCGATTCCGGTAGCACCAAGATCTCGGCGCAGGACCAAGAGGAACTTAAGAATCTGGCACAAACCGCCGCGGGCCTGCATGGATACATCATCGAGGTGACGGGCTATGCCGACTCACAGGGCAGTGCTGCGATGAACACAAAGCTGAGCGAGAACCGCGCTAAAGCAGTAATCACCTTCTTGATGCAGCAGGGTAACGTGCCGGTGCGGTATATCGTAGCGCCGGGCGCGATGGGGGAGTACGGGTCTGCGGCACCGAACGAGACCAAGGCCGGACGGGCTGAGAACCGTCGCGTTGTGGTTAAAGTGCTGGTCAACAAGGGCATCGCCGGTAGCTAGCGATACTCTTTCAGCAGCGGCGGGGGACTTGCACAGCCTTCTAGTCGAAGCGAGCCATGTGGGTCGCTTTGCCGCTGCCGGGAGTTTCTCGAGAGCTGAAAGTAGATTTGTTCCGCTTGCTGAGATTTCATGGAGCGCATCTGCTTCGAACTCGGGGACTGTCGAATTCTCTGCCCGGGTTTTGCAAATCAGATTCAAGAGGAGAGAAGGTTATGTCCCAGCTCAATGCGCATTCGATCGCGCATCGTGTCACTTTGTTCCTTGCTGGGCTCGCGTTGTTAAGCCCTATCCTGGCCGCCCAGTCCGTAAAAGTTGAAGGACTTATCAAAGCTCGCGATGGCGACACCATGATCCTCAGGACGTCCAGCTCTCCCGACCTTACCGTTCTGCTGACTGATAACACTGAAGTGGGACAATTCCAAGGTGTGTTCAAAGCGCGCAGGAAACAAATGTCGATGGCGGCGCTCATTCCTGGGCTCGCCGTTAAAGTGGAGGGCACCTACAACGATCGCACCCAACTGGTGGCGAAGTCCGTCTTTTTCAAGGGCAACGATCTCGAGGACGCTGAGAAGATTGAAGCTGGCATGCACGAAACGAAGGTGCAGGTGCAGCAGAACCAGGCAGAGTTGGAAAAACAGAACGCGGCATTGAAAGCGCACAACGAAGCCTTGCAACAACAACAGGCCCAGTTGACCGAACACCAGGCCAAGATCGCCGCAAACAAGGCGGCCGTTGACGCTGCCATCGCGCGGTTCGGTCAACTGGACGATTACTACATCTTTGATGAGGTAACGGTGTATTTTGCGAATGGCAAGGTCAAAGTCGATCCGCAGTACAACCCCCAACTGCTGGCATTGGCGGATAAAGCCAAAACTGTCGACGGCTACATGATCGAGGTAAAGGGCTACGCTAGCTCTGTCGGCAGCGTGTCCCTAAACCAACAGCTGAGCGAAGACCGCGCCGATGCGGTGACCAACATCTTGGTTCAGCAGGGACACATTCCCCTCACCAGAATGCTGGCCCCAGGTGCGATGGGGGAGAGCCATCAGGTTGGCAATGACAAGACGGCGGAGGGGCAGGCGGAGAATCGTCGCGTCCTAGTGCGGGTTCTGCAGAACAAAGGCATCGCCGGAATATAGAAGTCAACAAGGGCTTATCTGTGTGGGGCGCGTCGGAACGTGTCGTTGGGGGAATCGCCGTGCGAGGAAACAGTAGATTCGCACGCTCGTTCTGGACGTTGTCGTCGGAATCATGCGACTGTCCAAGAAGAAAAGTTAATCTGGGGCGCCACCCGAGGCAGATTTGTCCTATTTTGAGCGAATCGCCGTCTTGAATCCGCCAAGCGCGGAAAGTAAGACAAGAACTTGAGACCGTGCGGTGAATTACGGGACGCCTCAACGAGGTTTTGTCGATGTCGGATCGTCAAACGTCTCGGCACGCGCTGCGTTCTCATAGCTAGCGCTACGGTGCTGTTTCACGTTCTTGCCACACTTCGGAGATCCATTGGCAGGCTTAACGGTTTGAAATGAACCTTTACACGATGCAGGAATTCTTTGGAGTGCTGCTCGTACTTGCAGCTTTGACAGGAACAATACTGGTTTTGGGGATTGGCTTCATTTTGTTTCAGGAAGGTATACGCTGGGCCCTCCACGGGAGGCGAACACATCTCATACCTGTTAACGGTGTGAGTGCAAAAGACCAGTGGCTCCAAGCCCAAGGCCGCTCCATCCGGCGCTAAAGGCACGAAAACCCAGCTTACGCGGCAGCAACTTGGCTCGGGCCAGGCTAGCTCGCTCCCCGCGCTCAGGCTACAAGACCTATGACCAAACCACGCATTCTTGTGGCGGATGATCACTCGGGCGTTCGGAAGGTAGTCGCGAACCTGGTCGGACTCGCGTTTGAGGTTGTTGGAGCGGTGGATAACGGCAAGGCTCTCGTGGAAATGGGGCTAAAACTGCAGCCTGACGTCATAATTACGGATATCTCCATGCCGATTCTCAGCGGCATCGAGGCTGCTCGGCAACTGAAGGAATCCGGATCGCGGGCGCAGTTAGTCTTCTTGACGGTTCATTCGGACCCCGACTTGGTGAACGCTTGCCTGGATGCCGGAGCTCGTGGATACGTCGTGAAAATCCGCATGGACACCGACCTGCTTCACGCCCTCCGCGAAGCTCTCGCCGACCGCATCTTTCTGTCTCCGACCGACGAGTGACGGGACAGTGAGGCTCAGGGAAACGGAGAAACTCAACCTTCATCAATTGGCTGTCTCAAACCGAATTCATCTTGCTGGTTCTTTCAGGCCGTGGGAGAGCATTCACAGCTGATTGACCGTCCTTTCGCGTAAATTGATTCCGTTGGGTTCGAGCATGAGGATTCTTCTGGTATGGGGCGCGTATCTTCTTTTGACGCCGTCGGCGGCGTTGGCACAGACTGCTCCCGAAGAACTGAGAAAGGTCGCGAGAAACCCATTCGCAGATGAGATCAAGCTTACGTTCGAGGAAGATTTCGCCTTCATCCAAGGACCTTATGATCGCAGCGCAAATTCTCTTGGCATGCGACCGGTGATTCCGCTCTCGATCAGGGGAGATTGGCTTCTTGTAACGCGAGTTGTGGCGACGACGATCGCGTGTCAGCCGAATTCACTTGCGAAGAGCGGCGGGACCACTGGATTAGGAGACGCGACCACTTCATTCTTCTTGACGCCGGCCAATACGGGAAAGCTAATTTGGGGTGTAGGGCCTGCAGTTTTAATGCCGATGGCTACAAGCGATCAACTTGGCGCCGGAAAATGGGGCGTGGGTCCGACGGGCGCTGCGTTGGTCGAGCCGGATTGGGGCTCTGTCGGCGCGCTGGTTCAGAATATTTGGTCCTTCGCAGGTGGCTCAATCCGTTCACCAGTAAACCAACTTCAGATCGAGCCGTTGTTATCCTACAATCTGCCTCGAGGCTGGTATCTCACCAGCAACCCCACGATTGTTGCGGACTGGACGCAACCGACGAGTGAGCGGTGGCTCCTGCCAATCGGAGGTGGCGCGGGCAGGAGTTTCAACGTCCGGAAGCAAGCGATTGATTCGAACCTCACCCTGTATTGGAACGCTATTCGCCCTGCTAATCAGTTTTCGCCAAAATGGCAGCTGAACCTGGAGTTCACGTTTCTGTTTCCGATTCCGAAACACTCAAGGAAGAATCACGGATCGCCGGACCGATGAGCTCCTGGTGCGTAGCAAATCCGATCCGCCCGGTTGAGTATCACCCCGTCAGAATTGATAAGTTCTCGGTCCTCTACATTTCGGGTACTCCCATAGGGCCTAAACAGTGATCGTACTCGAAATCCGTAGCGAGTATCCCTGGAATGTTGACCTGTTCTCGAATTCTCGAAAATACTTCACGCCAAGGCTCACATTTCCTACTGGCACAATTACATTTGCCGAGCTATCTCTGTCTGGATTCGCGATCGAGAGAAGATTCGACAATCGGAAAGTCGATGTTGCGTGACTGCGTCGAAGTGGGAGACTGCATCGGGAAACTCCTACAGAAGGTTTTGCTTCGTCAACTCTTTCACGATGAGTTTGACGAGCCCATCGATTACTTTTTTCGCCGATTTCGGATTGAATGAATCGCTGGTGCCGGTCCAGATGAGTTCTCCATCCGGCGGGGTCGATGCGTAAAAATTGGTTTCCACTCGAACCGTCGTATCTTCACGCAGGTAGTCGGGACTATAAACTTGCCGGTAGGCCGCGCCGTAATAACCATAGAACGAGTGGTAGTAACCGTAAGGAAGGACGTAACTATGGCCGGGGATGTGGGTGGTTTTCTTATCGACTTTGACCAGCCGCGAAACAAGGACGGCATCGATCTGGAAGTCGCGAATCTGGCCTCTCAAATAGTCAGGTTCCAGCTCGGCAGAGTGGGGGCGGAACAGGATCGTGTTTCCGGGAATCACCTCAAGGCCGTCATTTGCGAGTGCAGAGGAAAGATCGTCTTCGAAGTCTGCGCGAACTTCCGGATTCTCGCTCATGCCAATTACCAGAATCCGGCGAGGCTTCGAACCAGAATAGTTGGGATTCTTCCAACTCAGGAGGAGCTTTGCACCTTTGGCATTCGCAACGGGCAAGACGGGGAGGGAGCACAGTATCAGTGTCCAGATCGCAGCGGCTGTGAAGAGCGTTTGTGCGCGCGTGATTTTCATTGTCATTTTCTTTGCGGTCCAGTCGCTTGCGCCGGATCGACGGTGTGCAGCTGCGCGCCTGATCACAGCTCTGACTAAGGCTAGCGAGTCGTCATTGGACCTCGTGCCTTACTTTACTTTCCGAACGGGCTGAGATCACTTTTTCGGAGGAAAACTCTTCATCGTCTTTTGTATGAATCTGTCCACGTTCTGTTGCAGTTTGCTCTTGAATTTCATGGGGTCCCGAATCCTGTCGGACGCTGTCGCCTCCCAGAGATTGCTCTTTGTCGCGGCATCCGTCACCGTAATCTTCAATTTCGCCAGACTGGAAATCCAAACGTCGGAGGAAATTCCGCTTAGGTCGCCCCAGTAGTAGCCCACCGTGTCCGGAGCGTACAAGGATCGCTGCGCGCCCACGTCGGCTTTGGGCTGCCCACCGGCTTCATAAGTAACCCGAAAGTCTGGATTCTCGTCAGCTTCCACAAAACCCCTGGATCGCAGATTCCAGTTAATGGAATCGACGATCGCCACGTTGATGCGCTCCTGAACTTCCTTAGGCTGCTGAGTCAACAGGTAGTTTGATCCCCACGTATATTTCTTGTATTTCGTGAAATCTACGGATCTGTTGAACGTAGACTTCACATCTTGCGTGACGGCGCCACCGGACGGAAGCAGCACGGCAAAACAAAGCAGAAACACCGCTTGTTGTCTTCCAGGCATGATCTGCCTCTCCTCCCTACGCCACGGCAGAGACCCCCTTTGCGAGACTGTGACTAAACAGCGGCTGGGGTCCGTCCCTGTGGACTCGGCCCCGTTGCAGCCGCAAAACGTTTAAAAAGACCAGCCGATCCCGGTGCTTGTCCCGAGCTCATTCTTTCTCGCCGGCACCGGCGGTCTGCTATCGAAGTTAGCACAGCAAATCTCTTCGGTGGAGGGTCGGGACTCGGGGAGGCATGACGCGTGATATTCGCTCCCCGAGTCCCGTCGAGGTATTCCAAGTCGACAGGGGTTGTGCCGACCACGCCCAAATGGGGTTGTTGTTCTTACATCTCTTAGACCTAGCACCGTCGCCAAACAACTAGGGGAATCCCTAGTGGAGTGCTGCGGCTTTGGGGTCGTGCTCTGACTGTTTACCGAAGTCACCGAATGCGCGTTGGTTGTTCCGGTCCACACTGATACGGTCGTAAGACCTGAAGTCAGAATCATCAGCTCGACTGTGAGTGACTACGGCTCGCGTCCCCTGTCAGCTGGGACTTTTGTCTATCAGAGAGTGGCGCCGCGCGCCAACTAGGCATTCCTAGGGATTTCCCTAGTTGTGAAAGCATCGAAGCACACCTAGATTATTCGAGTAACTGGACTTTGGCCCTAGCTCCGTCGGAGTTCGGCTAACAAATTCCTCGACGCTTCTCGTCGCGCAAGGTCTCGCCGGAATATAGGGTTTGACTTTGAGATTCGTCTTTTTCTGATGCTGTTGTCCGTTGCCTGGAAGGTGCGGGCAAGTCATGGGGAAGCGGAAAAGTTCGGGAGCCGGGAACAAATGTGGATTGTGGAGACGGTGGGGACGGCACGGGTAAGGAGAAAGGTGATGACTCAAAGCGAGCCGAGCGAATCCAGATTTCGCGAATTCTGCTATGGCAGTTTCCTACTCGTGATGCTTTTCTTTGCGGCCACTCTGGTTATTTCCGCGGATGACAGAGGTGCGGAAGTTATCGACGCAATTGCAATGGGCACAAGCACCCAGCTCGGTCAGACAATCAGCGTGAAGGTGACGGTCTATGAATTCTCTACAGACGATGATCGAGCTGTCCTTGTCGACGCCTTTAAGCAAGGCCAGAATCAAGGCCTGGTGAATGCGCTCACCAAGATGAAATCCGTGGGCCGTATCGCGATCACCGGAACGATAGGATACGACCTCAGTTACATTCGCCTGATCCCCACGCCAACCGGCCGCAAGGTCCGGTTCGTCACAAACCGCTTGGTCAGATTCGGTGAACATTACTACAACACCCAAAGCAAAGAATACAACTTGACCGCTGGCGAGATCGAGATAAACGACTCCGACAAGGACAAGAACTCTGGCGTGCTCTATCCCGCCGCCCAGTTGATTATCAACAAAGAGGGGCAGCTCGAATTCCAGCTTCGCCAAAATCCCTGGAAGCTCACCAGCATCATCGACTGGCACAAGGTCGGCGTTAGCGACTAGAACTCGCGGAAAGGTTAGCGTTGGCACGGTTCTTAAATTCGTCCTGTGAGGAGGTTCCGCATGAGAAGTCAGTCTAAACTGGCTCTCGGTTTCAGTGGACTCCTGCTATCACTATCCCTAGCCAGCTTTCTAGTGGCCAACGCGCGAAATAACGGCTCTAGCAAGTACGTTTGCGCGGAAACAAATCCAGCGAGCATCTGCACCGCCTCAAATCGTTGCGGTTCCATTTCAGATCCATGTGTGGTGGATCTGAAACGCAGGGGTGGGACTTCGGCTACAGTTACGCCAGACATACCGAATTCGAAGTCGAATTTCCCCTTCTGTGTGAAGGTCGGAACAACGGTTAGGTGGCAAAGTTCGTCGAAAAATACAGGCTTCATTCTTGATTTTGGACCCTCTTCTCCGTTCGACGCCTCCGGCGCAATTATCGGGGGATCTGACAGGCCGATCTCAGTCGTCGCCAAAAGGCCAGGATGCTACAAGTTCTCGCTGGGGGCATGTATTGCCGGGACCATCTACGGAATGTGCGGATCAACGAACTCGGAAATTGTCGTTACGAGTGCAGGCAATTAGCGGACAACTTGATGAGCCGTCTCGGGCCAGACACTCTTATGAGCCGTAATGCATCGCGCGGTCTCAAAGAGCTTCAACATCGGTCCAATTTCCCGTCCCCTCAGTTCCTCAACGCCGGCGATTCAGATCAGTTTTTCTTCTTGAACATTTGCGCGACTCCGACGCGACGGCGAGTAGGTAATCGTCTGCTCTCAGAGCACTGAGGCAGTTGTTAGGCAATAAAGTTCGGTCACTGACGGTTCTTCCCGAGGGCGCCGGCCTAGAACCTGCCAACGACTTTCTGGCTTCCTCAGATGGAGACTTCAGAACCGATCGCGGTTCCAAGCCGATGGGACCCTGCGCGTGTGCGTGGCAGCGCGACGCGTCTTCGGACACTTCGACTGCTACAATCTTGGCTGGGCCACTCCTAGAGGATGCGGGCTTCGTGACGGTCGAAGCAAACGGTGAAAGCCATCATCCAAGCGGCAAACAGTTGCTATTGGCCTACCCGAATGCCTGCATTGCCAGTACAGTCTCTTGAGGACCTATGTCGCATGGGCTGGCGCGAGTACCATGAATTGACGAAGCATAGTGTCGAATCGCTGCGGCGAGCTCAGCACTATCTTGATTGGGCCAATATGCCCGACCCATTTCGGCATTATGAGGGCGTCCCCGTCCTGGATTTGCCGGCCGATCCGCCAGCTCCACAGATTTCAGCTCTCGAAGTACTCGAGAGCAAAACCGGAAATACTCTGGCCCGGGATGGCGCGGAATTTCTTTCGCAGTTGATGTTCTATTCCGCCTCAATTAGCGCGTCCAAGCGAGTCCCGTCCACCGGAGCTATTTACTCTCTGCGCGTCAATCCCTCTTCCGGTAATCTCCATCCGACCGAATTTCACTTCTGCTCGCAAGGGTTGGTCGGTTGGCCCGATGGCCTCTATCATTACCGTCCCTCATCCCATATGGCAGAACAACGCGCCATCGGAGAGTTTGGAAGGAAGCTTGCCGACATTTCTGCCCCGCTCATTTTCGTTCTGACCAGCATTGCCTGGCGTGAAGCCTGGAAGTACGGGGACCGGGCCTATCGGTATTGCATGCACGACATCGGACATGCCTGGCAGGCGCTCACGCTTGCCGCCCGAGCTATCGGCTGTGAAAGCTTTGCGTTTGGCAATTTCTCAGATGACCGAGTTGCGGAGCAGTGTCTGCTGCATGAGGATGAGTGGCCCATGCTAATCGTCGGGATTCACGGCCAATCCATTCACGTGAGGGCTCTCGATCCGGTCCAGACGATTTTGTTTAGAGGTCAACCCAACCGGTTGTCAGAGAAGCAAGAACCGTATCCACTGATTGAACGAATTCAGGCTGCTACGAAGCTCAGCACGGGGGCCGCCGTCCCCTCTTTTGGCCAGTCGATGATTCCCGGGCGAGGGGAAATCAGCCTGCCGCCTCATGTTTCCACCAGCCGTAGTTTCGGCGACGTGGTTCGTGCCCGGCGTTCCGCTCTTGACTTCAGGGGTGGGGGCGAGTCGATCTCCTTCTCGCAACTTGCGACGGTTCTCTTGACCGCACAAGCGCGCCTCTTCGCCGATTTCGCGACAGCTCGTTTCGTCCACCTCCATCTTTACGTCCACCGCGTCGACGGCTTGACGCCGGGCGTTTACCGCTACTGGCCGGAGCAAGCAGAGCTAGAGAAAATCAAGGAAGGGGACCAACGCCTGGTAGCGGCCGCTCTCAGTTTGGGACAAGACCTGGCGGGCAACGCTGGTGTGGCATTCTCCATGATCGGCGATTTTGAGAGGGCTGCCCGCAGTTACGGCGATCGCGGATACCGATACGTGCATTTCGAAGCGGGTGCTATTGGTCAACGAATGTATCTTGCTTCCGAGGCGCTCGGCCTGCGAGCGACGGGCATCGGAGCTTTTTTTGATGACCGAGTGAACCGCTATCTGGACCTGTCTCCTGAGCTAGGACAAGTCGTCTACCATTTCGCAATTGGTTACCCCGTTCCCGATCCACGCCTGGAGGCTTGAAAACTCATGGTCGGCATCCTGGTCCACGGAAACAACCACTTCATTCTGTCCGGGCCGGCACCTGACGAAGCCAGCGCATTGGCGTTGATTCGGCACTGGTCCGTGATCCAAATCGGTGAGGCAAAATCCTCGTCCTTCGGCCAGTGGCAGATTAGGTCAAAAGAGTTTCGCGAGAACCTGGAATGGGCGGTAATCGTCCCGGGCGACCGTGAACCATCTCCGGCAGTGACGCAATTGCTTGGAGAGCTTTCTGCTCGCGGCGTGACCATCCGGAGATTGCGTACTGGCTGCTGGTGATGCGCAGAGGGAGGAGCAGCGTCGCTCGGTCGACAGCGCCGAGAGACCTGTACCACAGACGCGGTTCGAAGGAGTTTGGGAGCAGACTGTCAAGCCACCTTGAGGCGATCCGCTAGCGCCCACGGAATGTGGCGAGCCGGAGTTTTCACAGTGGTACAAATCCCAGAATGCACAAGAAGTTGACGCCAACTTTTTTGCCGCAGAGCTTTTGATGCCCGAAGCCATGTTTCGCGAGCGGTTGGAGAGAACCGTTCCGAGCTTGGAGCTTATCGAGAAGTTCGCCGCGGACTTCCAAACGACGCTGACCGCAACCGCGATTCGTTACACTGATCTATGCGAAGAACGGCGTGCCTTGGCCTTTTCTTTTGACGGAAAAGTCATGTGGACTCGGCGAAGCCCGGATTTTCAGTCTTGGATTACGCCGGGGAAGAAGGTGAGGCCATGCAGCATAGCGGTTGATTTCTTCCGTACGGGAAGCCTGTCTGACAGAATGGAAACGATCCGGCGCGATGCTTGGGTAGAAAACGCATCGGAGCGCGAAACCATCAAAGAACAATCGCGAGCTTTCCGATCTTACAACTCCGTCTTGTCTTTGCCCTGGATTCCCTACGAGCTGGGCTGAAAGGACGCGATCGCGACGGAGCCGAGCATCGACTTCACCAAGCCCGAATCATTCAATTCGAAAACCCCCATTCGGTGCGCCGCAGCGTCGAAAATCATGACGGTCTCGCGTTGGAACCTGAACTGATTTCGCCGTTGCCATTTGAGCGAAAACCCAACCGTCGCTGACGATGTGCGCGCGCGCACGAGAAGCCTGAGAACTAATGTCGTGGTTTTCGGATTCTTGGAATTTTCTCTCCTGTGGGAACTTTTTTCGGATGGTTCTTGCCTGATGCATCAAGGAACTGCTGGGTGAGCGGAAGATAGCGCAACTGTTCTTCAATTCCTTCCCTTACTTGGTCGTGTAGCGGCAAGTCAGAAGCCATTTCCGACCAGGCACGCACGGTCTTTTCGGCGGTGTCCAGCGCGGTTTGGACGACCATGTGTTTCGGGAGGCCTGCCTTCTCTGCGAACCTCTCAAGCAAAGACTGATCGAGCCGTTTTGTATCCTTTTCCTTGGCGATGGAAAGGGCCATCTTGCGGTCCTTTGTACAGGCAATGGTGGAAACAAAGTCATAGCCTGGCGCGAGCTGGGGCGTCCGGGTGTCGGGATAGAGAACCGACCAGTTTTTGAGGTGCATGTCGGCATTGCCGATGGCTGCATTGAAGACGAGACGGCGGATAAATTCAACGGTGGCTTCGGTTCCGAGGAAGTTCGAAATATCACGGGCCATGTTGGTGTAACTATAGTGTTTGTACTTGTCGTGCGGAAACTGATGGTAGATCTGGTTGAAATCTTCGATGTGAATCCTCCCTCCGTCGGGTGTGCGGTCAAATCTTCGCACGTAGAGGGAGTTTGCGTTTGCATCGGAGAATTCAAACGGAAGCCCTTGGATCTGGTTAGTGGGCATAAGTCCGACTTCGGGCACGGCGATGCCGACGGCGCCCGCGAGTTTCATCATGGAAAATTCGTTCTCAGGAACGAGTGGGAAGCGAGCGGAAGGAAGTTTGATGATCCAAGCTCCGCCGCGCCCTTCGGCCGGTATCGTCAGCTGTTTGCCGGGATTTCCGATGGCGGAGAACTTCAACTGCACGCCAGCAAGAGAAAAGCGGAGAATCTGCTCTTTTCTCGGTTCGCTCGTTTTTTGCATATCTGCGTCGGCCGGGGGCAAGGGAGTGCCTTCTGACTCCTGAGCGATCACAGCTCCAGGCAAGTCTGCTCCAAGCAACCAGAGGAGAAAGAATTCGCGGACATCTTTAATCCCGGCTGCTTCAGGCAGGTATTCGCGGAGACGGCCTTCGGGCAGGAGATTCGAGAAGAAGGGGGAAACTTTGGTCTGGACTTGTTCAGGCTCGGTGATGAGCTCGCGGTTGTCGTCGTAGAAACTGAGGCTCAAGACGGGCCGGTCGCCTGCGCGAGCGTATTCTTCGTCGAATACGAACAGATTCTGATCGTAAGGCAGGTTCGTGATGGTGCCGACGCGAATCTGGTTTAACCAGACTTCGAGGACTACGGGACGCTTTTTATCTGATTTCGGCATCGGCATCCTCTGGCTCGTTGCCAAGTAGCCGGCGTGGCGGAGCCGATCCGGAGAACTCGGAACCTGACTGTTCTCTGGTCAGAAGGTGTCGAACGGCGGGGAAAAGAGGCTTGGGAATGAGCACGAGTTCGAGTCCGAGGGCATGGGCCATTTCAAGAAGGGTCGACAGTCGGATGTCACTGTGTCGACGCTCGATTCGAGTGATTTGAGACTGAGGCACACCGAGAAGTTTGCCCAGCTGGACTTGGGACATTTCTCGTCGCTCCCGCTGGTCCCGAAGTTGCCCTATTATATCGAGTGCGGTATATATTGTCATCAGTAAGAGCGTATACGTTTTATACAAGAATGTCAATATATATCTATTTAGAACTATATGTGGCTTCAATACATCTTATACGATCTATCTTGGGATGTGTCAAGATAGTTCAAGGAATCCTGAAAGCACCGCCACAGCGAACCCTAAGTAAGAGCGCTCGCGGAGAAGCCGTCGTCGATGCCGCTCTGGTGACGAGAACGTTGCGGGGGATGGAGAGGGTTTGAGCCAGGGCACGATTGCCGTGCGTCCTCAGGGAACGAATGCCCAATAAACCTCCTGTCTTAGGGTGTGACGTATCAATCCAAATCGCTGTTCAGGAGGAAGATCATATCTCACGAGCGAAAAAAGAGCTGATAGTACGGACCGATTGTCGCCGTAGTAGGAGTGGCCTAAAAGCCCGGTGTCGACTTTGGTGGCGTCGATTGTGTCAACCCCAGGCAAGACCACTATTCGCTCCCCGGATTCGCCGGCTCGGGAAAAGTGATGAAATCGGAATGATGCATTTAGGGCTACATCCGCAGACGAGGCATAGAGGGTGACGCGTTGGCACTGGGAAGTAATCGCAGATTCGAGTTGGCGAAAAATGTCGGCGTCAACATCCGGTGCAGCCAGAATAACCTCCTTAAACTTCGATTGTGAATGACTCTGGTATAACTGATTGAGCGCGTTTACAAGCGCCCGGTTACCGGACATCTCTTGAGCTTCGATGGGAAGAGGCAACGGGTGGCGGCCGTTGCTAGCCAGCACAGCAATTCGTTGTGCTGTTGCCATGATTCCTATAGAATGGACTAGTCAGACTAGTCCTTTTCGAGGGGAGGCTCAAGATGCGATCAAGCAAGAAAAAGAATGCTAGGAGAGAAGTCGTGTCACAGACGTGGCAGTTGCAGAACGCCAAAGCTCGGTTCAGTGAGGTGTTTCGGCGTGCGCGAGAGGAAGGCCCACAACTTGTGACCCGACAAGGAAAAGAAGGTGTGGTCATTTTGCCCCTGGAAGATTTTGATCAACTTGTGGATCGTGCGAAGAAACCGAGGAGCCTAGTGCGCTTCTTCGCTGCAAGTCCTCTCGTCGGCCTTCAGTTGAATCTGGAACGTACGCAGGATGTGGGGCGGGACGTCAAGCTATGATCGGATTCTTGCTGGACACGAACGTAATTTCGGAGTTGGTCACCAGAAGCCCGGAGCCAAACGTCAGCCGGTGGGTGGAAGATACAGATGAGACCTTGCTTCATTTGAGCGAATTGACCTTGGGCGAGATCCGGAAGGGAATTGGTGGTTTGCCTCAGGCAAAGCGCCGGGCGGAGCTAGAAATTTGGCTCAACAAGGGCCTGCGCAGTAGGTTTGCGGGCAGGATCCTGCCGATTGACGCTGCGGTGGCGGATCGTTGGGGTCGGGTTGCCGCACAGGCCCGCTCCAAGAATATTCAGCTGCCTGTTATTGATGGATTGCTCGCGGCGACTGCTCTCGAGCACGACTTGACGTTCGTGACCCGCAACACAGCAGATGTAGCAGGTACTGGAGTATTGGTACTAAATCCTTGGGAAAATCCCTAAGTTTGCCGAAAGAATTCGCCTCGTTCGAGGGGTTCAGCCCAGTCACCGGGTCGATCCCGGTGACGTGCATCAAAACTTCATTCGTGTCCCTCCTGCAATTTACACTGCGGCTAAATCCTGCTCTCGCCTCTCTCACGAAATGCTACCTTACAATAATTACGTCGTTGAAGAAGAGGCTCCATGAGAACGACCCGCCCCGTGGTCATCAGCATGCGTCTACCGGCTGAGAGCGGCAACCGTCTCCAGCGCATGGCCAACGGCACGATCCCGGTTGCGTCTACCAAGCCTTTCTGATCCCAAAACTCGTCACCAATTCGTCACCAAAACTCTGCCATTTAGGGGTGTTTTTGAGCTGGCCAGAACCGGAAAAGCAAGACAGGCAAAGGGATTTAGCTTTCTGACCACATAATTGACACGGTGGAGGTCTGCGGTTCGAGCCCGCACAGGCCTACCATCTCTCCTCTTGATTCTATTGAATCGTGGTAAGGCTTCCCTCCGCAATTCGGCCAAGCTCGTCACCATTTGTCACCAATTGCGAAACGTTCTCGACGGCTTCCCGCAAGTGCGCGGGAATCGGCACCGTGTGGAGCTCTGGCGCCGTGGACATCTTGCTGTGACCGGGTTGTACTTGCGCATCTCCTCTGCTTTCAAGCGGCACCTCCCTATCGCGACAGTGATCTGCTGCGCGGATGATGCTTATGATGGAGGGTGAGCGGCGAGAGCCTGGATCTTGCGATAGTTTTCCATGTCACGAGCGGCCTGCTCCGTCTTGCCCTGCCTGCGGTGAATTTGAGCTAAGACCAAATGAGCCTGCCCCGCAAGCGGAGTCTGCTTCTCCAGCTCGATCACGCGCTGCAATGCATGCTCGGCCACATCCGGATCGCTGCTGGCCGCTGCTCTGCCTAGGGCGTATAGAGTTTCCGGCATATCGGGGCTTAGCGAATCGGAACGCTTCAGCTCCTGGGCGGCTTCCTTCATCTTTCCCTGCTGCAGCAACGCATTTCCCAAACGATAAGCAGCTTCCGCGCTTCCGGGCTGCAATTTTGTTTCTCCCCGAAATTGTTCTTCCGCTTTTGCCCATTCGGAACCGGCAGCGAAGACTTGTCCAAGCTCAAGCCGCAAGCCCGGTAAATCGGGCCGCAACGCTATCGCCTGTTCGTATTCCTTCGCAGCCTCCGGAAGCATCTTCATTTCGTAATCGGTTTGGCCAAGAGCCTGATGCCCTCGTGCAGAATTCGGATCTACGGAACGCAATCGATCCAACGACTGCCCAGCGAGTGCCGTGGCGGCGCGGCTGAGATAGAAGAGAAGATCCGGATCGTCCGGCGATTTCGCAAGAGCCGCTTGCAGATTCGCGACTGCTTCCGCGGCCTGGCCCGCTTGCAGTTGCGCAATACCCAGAGCTCCATCGTCGTGAATAATTTTCAAATGGGGGATGGCTTCGGATGCATACCCCGCGGCCAGAAGCGCGTATCCGAGCAATTGATGAACCGCAGGCGCATCCGGACTCAATTCGGCTGCGCGCTGCAAGGGAGGAATGGCTGCAGCGTAGTCACGCTCTTTCATGTATGTGTCGCCCAAGCGCAGCAAGACGATCGCGGAATTCGGCGCCAGTTCCGCGGCCTTGCGAAATGCGGCGACGGCCTGATCGAAAGCGCCGCGATTTTCGGCGTCAATGCCGGATTGCAGCAGCGGAAGCGCATCGGGCGGCAAGGAAGCATCCGCCGATTGCGCTGGCAACAGCAAGCACATCCACAGCAGCGCGTGAATCATGGTTGCACCGATTCCTCAATCACGATGAATTGATCGGCCTTTACGCCGCGCACGACCTGACGAATGCTGGAGGGCCAGCGAATCTCTATGTCGGCCGTCTCCGCGGAACCAAGGCCAAAATGCAAACGCTTATCATTGGAAGAGAGATAGCTTCCCGCGGCCGTCGCGAAGCGGATCTGGCCATTCACTTGAACTCGAGCACCGAAGCCGTCGCGATTGCTCCGTTTTCCGCGCAGTGTGATCGTCAGCCAGTGAAATTCGCCGCCCCGATTCAAGTAAAACTGCGGGGCATCGCCAAGAGAAGTGGTAACGACGTCTATCCAGCCGTCGTTGTTCAAATCACCGAATGCCGCACCACGACCGGCCACCGGCAAATCCGATCCGGGATCTGCTCGTTCAAAACGGCCCGCGCGGTTCATGGCTAGCAAGGGAGGTTCGCGGTAGCGCAGCGAGTCATCGTAAATCTGAACGTTGTCGAAAACGTGTCCCTGGACAACAAACGCATCCTTCCATCCGTCGTTATCAAAATCCTCCAATCCGACTCCCCAGCCTGACACGTTTCCCGAGAGCACGCCCAGCCCGGCTTCCAATTCCTGCGCGCTGAAGGAGCCCTTGCCGTCGTTATGAAACAGGACATAGGGATCGTGAGGAAGCTGCGTGACGAGGAGGTCGGGCAGGCCATCGTTGTCGTAGTCCTGAAAAACCACACCCATGCCCGAGGGCATTCTCCCACTCTCTGAAAGCGCGGCGCCAGAATCCAAACCGCATTCGGTGAAAGTACCGTTCCCGTTGTTGTGAAAGAGAAACTGATCGCTGACATCGTTCGCTACGAAAACGTCCGTGAACCCGTCACCGTCATAGTCGGCGAACGCTACTCCCAGGCCATGGCCCTTCTTCGCGGCAATGCCGGAGGAGATGCTCACATCCTCAAACGTGCCGTCTCCCCGATTGTGGTACAGGATGTTTGTGATGGCAGGAAAGTCGCCCGGCGGGCAGTAGGTGGGCTTTTCCGAGCCGCACGTCTTGCTTTTCTCGACACTCCAATCGAGATAGCGCGTAACAAACAGATCCAGCCTGCCGTCGTTATCGTAATCGAAAAATCCGGCGGATGCGGACCAGCCGCCCGCGGCGACGCCGGCCTTTGCGGTAACATCCGTAAAAGTACCGTCGCCGTTGTTGTGATACAAAATATTTTTTCCGAAGTTCGTCACATAGATATCGGGAAAGCCATCATTATCGTAATCTCCTACCGCGACTCCCATTCCGTAGTTTGAGTCACCGGCGTCGGCAAGGCCTGCCTGCTTGGTGACATCGCTGAAGCTGCCGTCCGGATTCTGGCGGTACAGACGATTCCAATAGGCGGGATTTCGGCGATCGAAGCTGACGGGATTGGCCATATTGTCCCGCGCATGCCCGGCGTTCACGAAGAAAATATCCAGCAAACCGTCGTTGTTGTAATCCAGCAGGGCTACGCCTCCGGGCATGGTTTCAATCAGATGCTTCCGAGCAGTTGGCGAGTTACGGAGGACAAAATCAACACCCTTCAAACTCTTCACTCGGAACACTGGGGAGGTACTGGCTCTTGCGTCTTGAGCGGGCAGAACGCTTCCGAGTTCAAGCGCACCGAGAGAAAACAAGAAAGACAACAGCTCTCTTCTGGTCATCCGTGTTCCTGACACTACGAAATCGCTTGGCCCCCGCAGCTCGCGACGGACAAAATTCCTCGCACGATCGAACCGCCTTGCCCGGCTCCGAGCTTCTCACTTCGACTCGCGAATTTCTAGCTAGCCGCTCTGCGATTCGCCCTTGATCTGCTGGCTCAGTCATGGCCTGGTCGTATTGTTCGAAGATATCGAGGGGGCTGGATTTATGTCCGCGATGTGCGCAAGAGCGGTGCTGATCAGACCGTTGTACTCTTCAAGCTTCTGACTCTGGTATTTTTTGTCCTGATTCATGGCCGCGAATGCCGGCGAAGTTTCCGTTGCATGCATCGCGTCGATGATCTTGGCTAAGCCGGCAAGTTTCGCCGCGAAGCCGCCTGTTTCCGCAAACGCCGTCTCCGGATGATAGCTGATACGATCTCCCGTCTGCATCGCGTCAACTAATGGATCGGGAGAGCCGGCTGCCGGCCAGGCGGCATTCAAGAGGTCGTATGTCTCGCGCAGGCGCGTCAGCTTGCCCGGAAGGCCATCGAGCAGCGCGCGATTGCGCGCCAGTTCGGGACTGATTCGCACTTTGATTGTGACCGCGCCACCGGTGCTGAATTTGCGCGTCGTAATCACAGTTGTTAGCGTATTGCCTTCAAACCGCCATCCAGGTCCGTCCGTGGCTTTGGCGCGCACCAAGGACTGCTCGTTAACGGTCACCGAAGATGGCGGCCAGCTTCCCGGGAGCCGGAGTTCATAGGCCCGCTCGTTTGGCATTCCCGCGTAATTACCCGCCGTAGGCGCAACGCTCACCGTAAGCATGGTGCCGTCCGCGTTCAAAGCAGCCTGAATCGACGTCCACGCGCATTCTCCGTGCTCGTAGCCGATCGTGTCCCCCGCGTCTTCATAAAGACGATATTTCGACGTGTTTCCGTTCTGTAGCGGGAACACGGTGAGGATGAGAGGGTCCACTGGTTTCTCGCCGGTATAGCTCATCGGCGGTTGCATGGGAATAATGCTTCCACTCTTCACATACAAGGGGATCTGGCTGATCGAAAAGTCGCGCTCTACGCTTACCGGGCCGCGAAAGCTTGCACCGCTATCCCGTTCGAACCAGTCACCGGAAGGCAGCCACACCGAGACCTTCGCGAGCTGCGAATCCTTTGCGACCGGCTGCGTCACCGGATCGGCCAGCATGCTGTCGCCAAACATATATTCATTTTTCGCGGCATAAGCCTGCGGCGCGTCCGGCCAGTCATAGTACAGCGGGTGCAGTAGCGCCAGACCGGTGTCGTATGTTTTCCTGGCCTCGGTGTAGAGGTAGGGCTGCAGGGCATAGCGACGCGCGAAGGACTCTCGCATCAGGTCCGAATACGGCTCGGGGTAGGCCCAGATGCGCCGCTCCGCGTCGGGGTTCTTGGTCGTGTGCGTTCGCAGGATCGGACTGAAACTTCCCCACTGGATCCAGCGCAGGTAGAGTTCCGGTTCGATGGCACCGGGCATGTGGCCGCCGATGTCGTGGCTCCAATACGCGTAGCCCACGTTGGCGGCGGTGGCCGTGAAGTAGGGCTGAAATGCGAGCGAGTCCCACACAGAAATCGTGTCGCCGGAAAAACCGATCTGATAGCGATGATTCCCGAGGCCGCCCCAACGGTGAAATAGCAACGCGCGTTTGCCTTGGCGCTGTTGGTCGGTGAAGAAGACATAGTTTATCCACCAGGTGGGATTCAATCCGGCAATGCTGGTCTTGTCTTCCTGCTGCCAGTCGAGCCAGAAGAAATTGATTCCCTGTTGCTCGAGCGGGTGAATTATGTCGTTCATGTAGTTCGTTGCGAATTTCTTTTCCGTGATGTCGTAAGGAATGTATTGCTTGGTCGCTGGATCAATCCCCATCGCGCGAGCCATCTCGGGGTAGTGATCCTCCCAGGGCTGCACACCGGAGGCCGGGTGGATATTTACCGTAGCTTTGAGGCCCTGTGCGTGTATGCCCTTTAGAAATTGATCCGGATCAGGAAATAGCAGCTTGTTCCAGGAATAGCCCGTCCAGCCGAGGAGGTGTCCTGAGGCATCCTGTTTCTGGTTTCCCGCAACTTCGTTGAATGTGGGATGCCAATCAATGTCAATCACGAGGACATCAAGAGGCGTGTCGTGTTGATGGAATCCTTGGATCAGTTGATTGAATTGCTGGTCGGTATAAGCCCAGTATCGCGACCACCAGGCCCCGAATGCAAAGCGCGGCGGCAGCGGAATCTGTCCCGCCACGCGCGTGTAGTCATACAGAGCGCGTTTGTAGTCGTGGCCGTAACCGAAGAAGTACCAATCTTGACGGTCTCCCGCCGGACGCGCTGTCACCCAAGGCCAAGGGCTTCGCTCTCCCGCGGTGAAGGAAAAATCGTCGGAGTCAAAAAGCTGGCGCGTGCTGTCGTCCACGATGGTCCAGCCATCGCGCGAGATGAGCCCTGGTTCCAACTTCACGTCAGCGCCTTGGACCCGGTCGAGCGTGCGTGTGGTGCCGAGCAGGTTGCCGGTGTCCGCCATTCCTGGCTTCCACACGACCTCTTTCCCGTTAAGACTGAAAGTGATGGCCAGATTGTCTGGGCCAAATTTGCCGTCCGAGTTTCCAGGCGTATAGACCAGCTTCAACACGCTGGTTTGAATTACTGTGCGTCCTCCATCGGGCGTGGATTCGTGCGTGTATTCAGGAACGGGGAGACTCCGATTCAGAAAGACGAGCGAAGCGTGATCTTCAAACTTGCCGTCTGTGGCCCACTCCATGCGAATCAGCTGCGGCGTCAAAATCGTGAAGCGTGCATGGCCGGTAGTCACGACGGCGCGCGGATCGGCAACAGGGTCATAACGGCCTGGAGCATCCGCGGCTTCAACAGGGGTGGGGAAGAGAGTCAGCGCCCCCATTGCCACCACGAACAAGCCGCGACGAAGGCGGTGAAGCAAATTCGTTGTGAGCATCTGTGGGCCCCATGTCTTCATAGTGTGACAGGATCACCGAGTTGTTGCTGAGCCGTGATCCATCCAAACAGAGTTCAGGCACAGAGGCCATCGCTTCCCCGACGATTGAAAAACCCTTGTCGGCCGCGCTCAGGACGAAGCGCCTGGCAGGTTGGGTGGCGAGCCGCGACTGGGAATCCAGTCGCCGGCACCTGCCAGGCTTTCGCGCTCCGGGTGGGGGAGATGAAGGTCGCACCCTACGTCAAAAGTAGAATTTCGCAGCCACCTGTGCGGTTCGAGCTTGGTAAGCTGAGGTTATCCTTCCGAAATTGCCGGAGCTTACGTCACCCAGATTTGTGTCCGGCTGGAAGAAGTCCGGATGGTTGAGCGCGTTGAACATCTCGAACCGGAATTGCAGCCGCTTACTCTCGGAGAAATTCCAGTATTTCTGTATGGCCATGTCCCAATCGAAGTACATAGGTCCGTGAAGATTCGCGAAAAATCTCGGAGCATCTCCGAATGCGAAGCCGGTCGGTTGCGAAAACGCGTTCGGATTGATCCAGTTGTTAATCGATTGGTTCGCCGGGATCGGGTTCACTCCTTGCACGATATTGGGGCGCTGGTTAAAACCGAAACCGACATTGTTCGAGGCTGGTTGGATGGAAAGAGGCAATCCTGACTCCGCAGTGAGGATTCCGCTCCAGGCCCAGCCTCCCAAAACGGCGTTCATAGGCGCGCTCCAATCCGAACCAAATTGTTTCCCCCTGCCCACGGGCAATTCGTAGATGTAAGAGGCCACGAACCTGTGGGGGACGTTGCTCGCATCCACTGAATAGTCGGCAGAGAGGTTGTAGGAATTCAGGTTACTGGTCCCACTGCCTGGGAACGCCCAACCGGAAAATCCTTGCACGTCATCTTGGAACTTCGAATAGGTGTAGGAAAGGTTGAGGTCCAGGCCGGAGTGCCAGCGGTGCGTATATGTCACCTGCAGTGCGTCGTACGAGGAGGTGCCGACGGTAGGCCCGTTCTCGAACACACTGCAGTATTCAGGAAACGGAGCCAGCGATTGCGCCACGGTAATCGTGGCATTGTTGAGGCCGCAGCCGCTTGACGTGATATGGCCAAAGAAGGGGTTGGGCACCGCATTGAACAGGGCATTCCCCTGCGCCAAGTTTCCCGGCGAGATTTGATCCCACTGCAAGCCTGTTGCGAGCAGGTTCGTACCATGATTCCCGACGTAGCTGACGTCCAGCATGTCGTTGGGCGTAAACGAGTACTGACCTCCAGCCATCCACTGCTCGACGTATGGGGTTTTCCTGTTGTTGTTCGTGATGGTGGCCCCAAAGCCGACGTCCTGCAATCCTCCCGCGGCGTTGCCGGTCGGCAGCCGTTGCGTGGTGAATGCGGGGCCACAGGAAGAGAAAACACCAGGAGCAGTTTCACAACTGGCGTTTGCATTTCCGCTCAGAGTCGAGGCGGGATTTAGACCGTTGTTTAGAGTCGTATTCCACGGCGTTGGCTGCGAAAATCCGTCATTCGGACCCTGGCCGTAGTAATTCGGCACGTAAAAGATACCGTAGCCGCCACGCACCACCAGGTTTTTGGCCGCTGCGATAGCAATCGAGACGCGCGGAGCAACATTGCCGTACGTAGTATTGTAAAGGCCAGAATTGTTGGGCGAGCTGAAGATCTGTTCGCCGGGAACGAAAGAACCAATCTGGGCGCTCAGGGGGTTCTCCGCTGTAAAGCTGAAGGAGTTTTGCGCATTGTGACGTTCGGTTGGCGCGGTTTGGATTTCGTAACGGAGGCCAAGGCTCAAAGTAACCCTGGGGGTCACTTTCCAGCCGTCCTGAATATACCAGCCGAGAAAGTGCTTATCCGTCGCGGGAAACGCTTGAAACAGCGTGCAAAGGGCGCACGACGTGCCGTTAGTTCCACTCCCCACTCCGAGAAGGAAAGATGCGAATCCGCTTCCCGTGCTCCCTATCGCGTTATTCGGATCTGGCCCTTCCGTGGAAGCAGTTTGGAAGTTCAGCGCCGTTTGGCCGAAGTGGCCGCCGTCAATCCGCAGCCACACGTCCGTGAATCCAAAAGACAGTTCGTGCTTGCCCTCCAGTTTCGTGAAATCAACCGAGCTGGTCCAGAATGTTTGCGGCACGATGTAGCTGTTGTTCCCGCCAACCGCTCCCAGGGGGGCGTAATTCCCACCACCGCTGAAGGATATCTGCGGGAAGGCTGGGGCAATCCCGTCAATGAATGTCGGGAATCCAAGAGACGATGTTTGGAAGCCCAAACCTTGTCCGGTTGCTTGTTCGACGTGGCGATTCACGCCGAAATTCAAGTTCATGGTAAATGTCGGGTTGAAAATGTGGTTCAGGCCGACGTTGATGCTGTAGCGATTGTTGGGATTGAGCAGTCCTGGGCCTGCCGGATCGTTAGCTCCGTAGAAGTCTGGCGTGTTGGTTTTCGTCTGGAACTTCTGCGAAAAGCGTGCATAGAGCCGGTTGTTCTCATCTATGTTGTAGTCCACGCGGCCCGAGTACTCATTCGAATGCTCTGCGGCAGCTCCATTTGGCGAAAAATTGGTTCCCGTCGATCCCGTTCCAGTTGGCGTAGGCCAAAAGTTTGCAGCCGCGATATTACTGGCAATCGTGTCCATAAGTGCCGCTGGAATCTTGTTCGTGACACCGGTCCCGGTCGAGATGTTGCCGGAAATCGGGTCTCGAATGAATGCCGTGGTGCCGCTGCAAGTTACGTGATCCCCGGTGACGGGATCAGTCCCTCCGCAGGTAACTTGGCGCGTGCTGAATGGGTTGTAGATTTCACCGGTGAAGACTGGCCTTCCGAGGGAATCGAATACAGGAAGCTTAGTGTTGGGGTCAATAGCTTGAGCTCCTAGCAACGCCGAGAAGTCGCCGCCCCTTTCCGCAGTGGTAGGCAGTGTGTAATTGTTCGTTGATGGAGTGGACTGCCGCTCGCCTTCATAGTAGGCAAAGAAAAAGAGTTTGTCCTTCTTGATGGGGCCGCCGATCGTCCCGCCAAACTGATTGCGGTTGAATGACGGTTGCGCTCCATTATTGAAATAGTATCTGGCATCCATGCCGCTGTTCGCATAAAACTCCCAGCCATCCCCGTGGAAACCGTTGCTTCCCGACTTGGTCACAATGTTGACCACGTTACCGCTGCTCCACCCGTACTGAGCCGTGAACGCGTTGGTCATAATTTTCATTTCCTGCACGTCGTCCACGGATGGAACGTAGATCACCCCTCCCCAATCAACACGCGTATCCCAGGTTCCGTCTAGCAGATATTCCGCCGTGCCAAAAAAGGTGCCGCCGAAATTCAGAAAGGAAATATCCTGATCCGCGGTTTGCGCCAGACCCGGTGCACCCACAACCTGCTGCTCCGCGGCGTTGTTCACCGAAGAATTGATCAGCGTCAAGCTGATGACGCTGCGAAAGTTCAAAGGAAGACCCTCTGCAAATCTGGAGGATAGATCCTCGGAAATGTTCGCGTTCTCCGTATTCAGAAGCGGCGCCTGCGACTCGACTTTGACGCTTTCGGTCAGCGCCCCGACGGTCAGGCCTACCTGCTGCTCAACATTCTGGCCGGCCGCCAAAGTAATTCCGTCTTGCTTGTACTGCTTGAATCCTGGAGCTTTCGTCTCCAAGGCATAGACTCCCGGCGGCAGGAACGTAAAACTGTAAAGGCCGGAATCTCCGGTCGCAGACGTGCGCGAAATGCCCAGCTCAGCGCTGGTGACGGTCACCGTCGCACCGCTGACCGCCAAGCCTGCCGGATCAGTGACGCGCCCGCTCAGCGTGGCTGTGAATGCGGCCGACGACTGACCGTAGAGTGGCTTGCAGCAGAGGAATAGAACCGCTAGCGCACCAACTAAAAACCAGAGTTGCCGTGACCGTTCTCTGCCTGACATATGGAAATCCCTCCTCGAAATTCTGGCTGACGCCAGTACTCCACGCCGTCTGACTCGAACAAGCGGCGCAAGCCCCATGGTCTTCCGCGACCGCACATCCAGCTTCAAATTTTGTTTGAAAGCACTAGGACACCGTGCATCGGATCGTCAGAGTTATAGAGAGTCGCGGGCAGGCTGGCAACGGTTTTCATGTAAAGGAACGGGGATAAGAGCGATAAGGCCATTTACCGCGCCTCATAGTATTCATTCCTCACAACTTGTGGCGGGGCCAAAACGACCGAAAAGCGCTCCAGGGCAGTGCCTTTTAGATTGCGCGTTGGATTAAAGCGCAGTACCATCATCGAAATTAAATTTATAATCTCAAAATTGGTCGAACTGCCGGTCCGTTCGCGGACGAAGCAACGCCCGACACCGGGGGGTGGGGTGGGATAGCCTTGCAACCAGAGCAGGTAACGGAAAACTGGACACCGTGTAGCGAACTCGAAAAGGGCGCCGTTCAACAGCAACTCGAACTGCTGCTCGCTTCGCCGCTATTTCATTCCAGCAAGAGATATCCGAGTTTCCTAAGACTTGTTGTGGCGCGAGCATTGGCCGGTCAAACCGACCAACTCAAAGAACGCATCCTCGGTGTGGAAATCTTTGACCGGCCCGCTGACTACGACACGAACACGGACCCGATTGTTCGAGTCACCGCGGCGGAAATTCGTAAGCGCATCGAACAGTATTATCAAGACCCCAAGCATAAACACGAAATTCGCATGATCTTGCCCGCGGGATCCTACGCCCCGCAGTTTTACTGGCCCGGCCATCCCAGCGGTCCTCCGCTGACTTCTCTGGCATTGCCGAATGACGCCTCCGATGCCCTCAACGCACAGCCCGTCGCCACGCTGCCGGTTGTGCCACGATCGAAACGAAATTTTCTGGTACGCAGGGTACCGGCGCTCGCGCTCGCAGCACTGACGCTTGCAGTTGTTTCCGCCGCTCTGTGGCATGTATCCGGGCCGCCGGTTCTGAGACAATTTTGGGAGCCATTCGTAAACTCGCCGAATCCGGTGCTCATATGCGTGGCAGACCAGAGCCAGTATTCCACCATACGCTTGCGCGACGCCGCCGATCCCTCGCACGAAATCACCTTGCCCGACACCATGGTCGCGCTGATCATTGACGATGTTAGTCCACTCGTGAACGTCGCCGCCCTGCTGCGCACCTACGGAAAAACTTCCCGCGTGCTCGGTGAGTCAAACACTACACTGACTGATTTACGCCGAGCCCCTTCCATATTTATCGGAGCATTTGACAATAGCTGGACCTTGCGCTTGACCGCTCCTTTGCGTTTCCACTTTGCCAACGATGCCGCGATGAACAAATTATGGATTGAGGACCGCGCCGATCCCGGAGACCACCATTGGATGATGGATCGCACGGTACAACAAACCGGAACCTACTCGGATTACGCCATCGTGGCACGCTTCGTTGATCCCAATATCGAGCAATTGGTGGTCGTGGGCGCAGGTATCGGCCGCGGCGGTACCGTCGCTGCCGGGGAGTTTCTGGTAGACGAGCAACGCATGGACGAAACGGTGAAACGGGTATCCAGTGATTGGAAGCGAAAGAATATCGAAATTGTTCTGGAAACACAGGTCATCGGAGACCGTTCCGGCCCTCCGCGCGTAAGCGCTGTGTACGTTTGGTAGTGGACATCGGCCAACGGACCTCAGCGGTCCACGACTGTTTCGATTGATTTGGTTTCTTGCAGTGCCCCCGCTTGCCCTTTCCGCCGCTGCATCGCTATCGGACCTGAGACCCACAAGCGGTGCTTATCGCTCTTAGCTTTTGATGTTTGGCCGATTGCGATGGCTAACCGACAGAGCAATACACAATAGCGCGTTCGCAAGACCGAAGAGCGTTTCAGGCTATCATCGCGCGATGAAAAGAGCCTTTGGCTTTGCGGCGTCCCTCACGCTGCTGGCGTCGAGTCTGACGATTCTGGCAGCGTGCCACTCGTCAGGGACTGCTCCCGCGTCTCCCGCGCCCGCTGCGACGAAGAAATGGGAATTTTCCACCGGGGCGCTCCATCAGTTACCGCGCGGCAGCTTTTTCGACGATCAATCCCCAGCCATCGGCTCCGATGGCACGCTCTACGTCCCGGGTAACTCTGGGCTTTACGCCGTGCGTCCGGACGGGACGCAAAAATGGTTTTACCGCGCGCCTTATCAGTCGCCCGCATTTCCGATTCACTTCGCGTTGGTGGACGACAATGGAAACATCTGGATCGACGAGACGGCCGAAGTGGGCAGGCTCGTTGGAGGCGCAATCGAATTGAACCCCGACGGCACTGAGAAACCGTTCGCAGTTTCACGCGAGCGCGTCAGCCAGCTGAGCGAGGCCTACGACGGCACAGTTTACGTGGCGATGGGCGGACTCGCGCTTCCTTTGCACATTAACGAAAAAGGAGCTGAACCAACTGCAAGCATCGGCGGGTACTTTTTCTCTTTCGCACAGGACGGCACCCTCTACGCCGTGGGGAGCGGCGGCTTGGTGGCGTACGGGCATGACCGCAACACGCTCTGGACGCAAGGCATCGCGGCCGGCGGCGAACCTGCGTTGGGCAGCGACGGGACAATTTATGTGGGTGGAAATGGAGCGTTCAGTGCGGTCAACCCGGATGGCACAGGGAAATGGTCCTACACGCTCACCGGACATCTGGTTGCGTCACCTGCAATCGCCAGCGATGGGACGGTGTATTTCGGCAGCGACGACAGCAATCTCTACGCGCTGGACTCCAACGGAGGCGTCAAATGGAAATTCGCCACCGCAGGAGCGATTAAGTCCACGCCCGCGCTCGCCAAGAATGGCACCGTGTATTTCGGCGATACCGACCACAATTTGTATGCGATTGGCAGCGACGGCAAACTAAAGTGGAAGTTCACAACGGGCGGGCAAGTCTTTTCGCCGACGATCGGCGATGACGGCACCATCTACTTCCAGAACGGCGAGGGCAAACTCTTCGCGATCCAGGATGCGGAAAGCAACGGCGGGCTGGATGGGCAATGGCCCAAGCGCGGAGCGGGTTCGCGTAACACCGCTCGCGGAGTTCGCTGAATGGGACGCAATCGGCTAGCTTTTATCAGCTCAAGTTGCATGTTGCTCGCGCTGCTCGCATGCGGGTGCAAAAAATCGGTTACGGACCAAGGTCCCCCGATCAAATGGCAATTCAGCGCGGACGACGAAATCGTTTCTACTCCGGCCCTGAGCGAAGACGGGACAATTTATTTCACAAGCCGCCAGTCGCTGTATGCGCTGGCGCCGGATGGAAAAATGAAATGGCGCTACTTCCCCGGCGCGGAGTTAGCCAGCTCCCCGATGGTTGGGCCTGAAGGGAACATATACATCGTCGATGCCGGCTGTGTGATGCATGCGCTCCATCCGGATGGCTCCCAACGTTGGATTGCGCAGATTGGTGCAGCGCTGCCGTCCAGCGGTGGGCTCGCAGCGTCTTGCGGTCGTCCAGCGACTCCTGTGCGCGGTGTGGGCGATCTGCTATTGGTTGGCAATTTCAGCAATTCCCTGCGTGCTGTGGATACCAGTTCCGGCATGATCATAGATCAATTCAAGGACGTGTACGGGCCGGACAGTCCGGAAATTCTCGAGACAGGGAGCGGCGTGGAGGGCGGCGCTGCTCTCCAATTCTTCGATTCTGCAGGCCGTGTCTCCTGGACCGTTCGCTTGTCGGATGGACAGCGCAGCTCGAACTTCCGCACGGCTGCGATCGCAAAAGGTGGAGTGATTGCGGTGGCCGGTTGGGATGGCAAGTTTCACGTCTTCGATTTTGATGGCCGCACGAAGTGGGAATTCCCGGGGGACTGGACAGCCAACCCCGTCATTGCCGCCGACGGGACAATCTATACCGGAAATTTCGTCGGCGTGGTTGCCCTCAGAGCCGATGGCGCTCAAATCTGGAAAGCCGCCGTCCCAGTCGCGGGGGCGCCGGCGCTGGCGGCCGACGGCACCATTTACGTTCCGTCGCAGGATGTTGGCAAGGGCAAGAACGGCGGAAATCTTTTCAGTCTGTATGCCTTGAATCCGCAGGGAGCGATCAAGTGGCGATTGCCTGTCGACGCACTGATCGAACATGGCCCGGCCATTGCTCCCGATGGAACCGTGTATCTGGGCACAAGGTCGGATGGAGCAATCGGGGTAAGGCCACACTCCGGTACGCTCTACGCCATCGGCGAAAACAATGGCGGCCTAATGCGCGGCGGCTGGCCGAAATCCTACGGGTCGGCGGCGAACGATGGGCGCGCGCCGTCTGCGCCATGACTCCAGAGCGATGGATGCGCAGCCGGCGCAAGCAGGTAACGGCAATTTTTGTTGTCCTTGTTGTCGCGACGAGCGCAGCCGCCCTACTGGTCGCGCGCAGGCGGGATTTCAACTTTGCGAAGCAACACAAGACTTCAAAAACTCGGCTGGTAACGGTCAACATGCTCCCGGAATTTGTGGCTGTTCCCGAGGAAGGCTATTCCCGCCCGTTCAGCATTCCGACCGATGCAACAAATGCCCATGTGGACGGTGAGTTCACGGTGGAGCCGCGTCCCCAGGGACAGTTAGAGCTACTAATCGTTTCCGCCGAGGGCATACAGCATTGGCAGCGATTTGTTTCATCAACTGCCTCGTCCAGCGATTCCGGGGACGCTGCGCTGATTTATCGCAGCGGCGATACCATTGCCGATCGCTTCAATGCAAAAATGTCGCCCGGCAATTACTACGTGATTTTCGACTATGGCCCTGCCGCCGTCGCCCCATCAGATCACTTTGGCGGTGACCTCAGCGGGCCAGCGTACCGGCAGGCTCAGCCACAATTCATCCTCAACTATGAACTGCCTTGTGAGACCTGCCCGTGACCAAGGCGCTTCACGACGCCTCTCGCGTTATCGTGCGAGACGTAATGGATTGCAACGCAGGCGCGCGGGATTCGAGTCCGGAGCCGAAGCGCCGGCAATTCACGCCAAGACGATCGCTCAAGCCGGCCTGGTAGCCGAGTTGAGAATCGAAGGCGTCGCCGGCTACTGGCTAGTGTAGCCGACGGGAAAACGCGCCAGATCCGCGCCATAGAATTCAGCCACGGCCTGCCGTTCACTCGGCAGCAGTTCGGCGGCAATGGTTCGCATCGGCAGATCGATATCGTTGCTTCGAGCGCCCCGCGCGAAATCGTTCAATTGACTCAGGACATAGTCGTAATTTTGCGACGCCAGCGACGGAGCCGGCCGCACGTATCCCAGCGGCCCGTGGCAGGCCTGGCAGGGTGGAATCCCGCGATTGGGATCTCCCACGGCGAGCAGGCGTTGGGCGATCTCGATTGCGCTATGATCCGGCAAGGTTTGGGGAAAGCTGGGGCTGAACTGGGCGTCCGGAGCATTCGGCAGCATGGCGAAATAGGCGGCCACGTCCGCCGCGTCGCGCGGCGTCAGCGGCCCGGCGATCCGCTGCATCACTTCTGATTTGCGCTTGCCCGAACGAAAATCCTGCAGTTGTTTCCAGAGGTATCGTGCATCGATCCCCGCAAGATTAGGCGTCGAAGCCCGCGAACTGAAACCTTCTACGCCGTGGCACAATTCGCATCGCCTGGAAATGAATTCGCCGCGAATGGGATTGCCCGTCGCAGATAAAATTATGGTGGCTTCGTTCCACGCAACCAGTGACGGGACGCCGGACACTGGAGCGAAATTGCTGGGTGGAGGGGCGGGCCTGATCGAACGGCGGAGCAAAGGAAGTCCGAGCAGCTCCGAGAAAATCACCACCGCGATGCAGAGCAGCACAACGCCACGAATTCCGATCGTTGTTTTAGGGCTGTCCACACGCGGCTCCGCGAGCGGAATTTTGCGGCTGGAATTGGTTTTCAGAAACTGCCACGATGCGGCCCATCATCGCGTGGTGGCCGGGTCCGCAGAATTCATCACAGTAGAATTCGTACTTGTCCGCGGCGGGGAACCGAAGATGAATCTCGGTGACGGATCCGGGAACCGTTTTCACTTCGGAGCCGGCGATCTTGAATCCGTGCGCCGAATCCGCGCTGGTGATTCGCAACCGGATCGGGACTCCGGCAGGCACGGTTACGCAGGCAGGCACAAAGACATATTTCTCCGCGATCATATGGATGGTCACCGGGCCATCCGCTGCACGAGCCGCTCCCAGATTGCTCTCGACGAATTCGCCGTGCAGATGCAGAGTTGCGAGATCTACGCGGTCGCGCCGATCAAGAATATGCGCAGCTTGCAGAGTGCTGGAAAACCGCAGGGTTCCATACACAAGCGAAAAGATTACGACGACAAGAGCAGCGCGAAAGTTTTCTGTGTGCATACTGGAAAATCCGAGCGCCCGCTGAGCCGGCGCCATTAGGAATGAATCATTGAACCCACGCCTCTGCCTGACGCCGCCAACAGGGGGTGGACGCGGGTCAGCACCCGGCCGGCATTATCACCGCGAAGCCGGCGGCGGACGGACTTCGCGCCATCACGCGAAGTCCAGCTCCACTTCGTCAATGTAGCACCAGCCCCAAGTCTCGCCCGGCTCGTTTGATTTCATGATGGGGTGTTTGGTGGAATGGAAATGTTTGGTGGCATGTTTATTTTTGGACGAGTCGCAGCAGCCGACGTGGCCGCATTCCAGACACAGCCGCAGGTGAACCCAAGTGTCGCCCATTTTCAAACATTCCTCGCAGCCATTCGTATGCGGCTTCACCGGACGAATTTGGTTGAGGTGCGTACAAGCTGGCATTTGCGTGCCTCCTTCGAGAATGGGCCGGATAGCAGCAGCGCTTACGATCCGGACGCGGCTGCTTTGGCGATATCCGCACGAACCAGCGGCACGTCCACCAGATGTTCGGCAAGGAACCACACCTGCAGTTCGTTCGTGCGGATCACCTGGCTCACCAGCAGGTCGTTGGTGCCGTCGTCACCCGCTTGCGCGGCTTGCTTGGCCACGGTGCGGGCTTCCTTCAAAATAATTTCGTGGGCTTCGAGCATACGGGAAATTTGCACGGGAGCTTCTTCGCGGCCGCGCGGCGGACGAGGAATGAAGGTGGTCTCAGCGACATCGGGCGCCATGGCGATGCTGATGCCGCCCAGAAGTTGGATGCGCTCGGCGATGGCGTCCACGAGTTCCGATTGCTCTTCGAAATGTTTGTCGAAGAGCAGATGCAGTTGATAGAAGGTGTGTCCGGCGACCTGCCAATGATGCTTTTTGTAGAGGTCGCGCAGCGTGATAGTATCCGCGAGAATCTGATTCAGCAGCTCAACGCTGGTGGCGCAGGCCTGCTGATCGAGAGCGATCGGCAACTTGGCAATCTTGCCGTAGGGCTGAATTTCGTGAGCGTGCTGGTGCAGTATGGGCCGGGCGCGTTCTGAACCTTCCTGTAATTGGCTGGCCGGTGGGTTTTTGTGGTCGGTCTTGTTCTTCATATTTAATTCTCCTTTCTTTTCGATTCGTTTGCCGCATAAGTCTGGAACCTTGGATGATTCTGATAGCCAATCCGTTCCAAAGCGGATTCACCGGAAGGTATCTGCCAACGCGGCCCCTCCTCAGTGGGAATCAGAAGGGTCAGGTCAACCTACGACAGCGCGTTGTGCAGGAACGCCAAGGTGCGCTTCCATGCATCGGCGGCGGCTTCCGGGCGATATCCGCCGGTGTTGTTCGGGTTCTCGAACGCGTGGCCCGCTCCCGGATAAATTTTCACGTCAATGCGGCGGTTCAATCCCTTCATGGTTTTTTCGAACGCCTGAACGTCCGCGGGCGTGATGCCTTTGTCGTCCGCGCCAAAATTCCCCAGGACCGCCGCGCCGATCTGCTGGATGTCATTCGGATCGGTGGGGAGCGCGCCGTAATTCACCACGACGGCGGCGAGGCGCGGCTGATGGATCGCGAGTTGCAGCGCAAGGCCGCCGCCCATGCACCAGCCAACCGTGCCGATGCGGCCGGGCTTCACATCCTTTCGCGCCGCCAAATAATCGTAGGCGGCCTGCATGTCGCGGGTACCGCGGTCTTGCGGCAAGCCGCGCATCAGCTCATGGGCTTCCGAGGGGTCCGCAGCGACCTTGCCGCGGTAGAGATCGACGGCGAGGGCCACATAACCCTGCGCAGCGAGCTTTTCGGTCTGTTCCTTCACCCAATCGTTCAATCCCCACCATTCGTGGATCACGATTATGCCGGGGTATGTGCCGGGCTTGTCCGGCACGGCGAGAAACCCGCTGACAGTTTCTTTGCCGCTGGGAAATTCCACAGTTTGCGTTTTCGGTGTTTGCGCGCGAACCACCAGAGCGGCGGCGATCAAGACGAAAGCGGCGAGCGCAGAGATGAGCTTAACGGAACGGTTCATGCTGAGGTGCCTCCCCTAAGAGCAAACGGCTTATTGTAAGCCTGCGGGCGAGTCGGCGCCATCTGCTATCGAGTCTGCGCCGGCCTCGCGCCGATCTTCTGATGAGTTCCCGCCGCACCTAGGCGAGCCCTAGCGCGTGACGCGCTTTCCTACGTCATTACCAGAACCCCAAAATCGTCGACCCGGAAGGGCGGGGCTTCAGTTCATCCTGAGATCCTGGCAGTGCCAGGATGGAAGGGCTCCGCCGCAAAGCCGCGAAAGGGAGGGGCTTTGGTCCCTGCAGCCGCGCTCCCGGATCGCAGCACGATATTTATGAGACGGCTTGCCGCGCTTATGGCGCTATGCGTTCTACCTGAACAGCGGTGCCGTACGCAAGAACTTCGGTGACGCCCTGCATCACTTCGGTGGCGTCGTAACGCATGCCGATCACCGCGTTCGCCCCGTGCTGACTGGCGTGCTCCATCATTAATTCCAGCGATTCCTCGCGCGTCTTCTCGCACATTTCCTCGAAGAGAGTGATATTGCCGCCGACCAGAGTTTCCAGTGAAGCGCCGATCGTGCCTAGAATGCTGCGCGAGCGCACCGTAACGCCGCGCACCAGCCCGTAGCTTTTCACCACGCGATATCCCGGCAAATCGAATGCCGTCGTAACCATATTTGGATTCACGCTAACGCCCATGGATTCCTCTATTCACTGCGGTGCTGCTGCCGCCGCCCGCACGGCGCAGGATAACACAACGAAAATCGCGAGAGCGCGCCGCCACCGCAGCTAGGTATAGCGGAGCCAGCGCACCAATTCAACCAGAGACGGGCGCTTGCCATACATCAGGACGCCGACGCGATAAATTTTCGCAGAGGCGTACATGACGGCGACGGTAGTGAGAACCAAAAGTGTAAGGGAAAGCGCAATCTGCCAAGCGGGCGGCGTCTGCAGCGAAATGCGCAGCGACATCAACACCGGCGCGAAGAACGGAATCTCGGAAAGAATCACGGCGGTGCGGGACGTAGGGTCGTTGAGGATCACACCGTAGATAATCATGCAGAATACGAGCGGCGCCATGGCCAGCCATTGCAATTGCTGCGCGTCCTGTTCGTTGGAGCAGGCGGAGCCGATGGCGGCAAACATCGACGCGTACATGAAATATCCTCCGACGAAAAAGACGCAGGCATAGAGCACCAGCGAAATGGGCACATGGACTCCGGCGAGAGGTGAGTTACGCGTCATGCCCAGCGAGGCCAGAACGCCGAAGGAAAAAAGCAGCGCGGTGGAAGTCATCCAGATCGCAAACTGGGTGAAGGCCACCGCAGCCACGCCGAGAATTTTTCCCGCCAGTAGCTCGAAGGGACGCACCGAAGAAATTAAGACTTCCATCGTGCGCGTGGTCTTTTCCTCGATCACCGAGCGCATGGTGATGATTCCATACATCAGCAGGGCCGTGTAGAGCAGCACCACCAGTGCGATGGCAACGGCAATACCCTGGCCCTTCTCGACGGATTCACCGGCCTCGCTGACTTTCAGGAGCTTGAGCTCGGCGCTCTTGAGGACGGTTTGAATATCATTGAAATGCACGCCGCGACGGTCGAGGCGGCTGGATATCACGGCCTGGTCCACGGCGCCAGAGAGCGGGCCGACGAGCCCGAAGTTGTCGGGATTGCGCATGTGCAGTTCGAACGGCTGGTCGAGGTCTGGCGGGATCAAAAGGTAGGCGTCGAGCTTTTCGCCGTTGATGCGCGTGCGGAGGTCCTGCTGAAGGTCGTCGAGCGACGCAGGGCGCGACACGATTTGCTCGACGGTGAATTGAGGCTGGCCGTCGGCGAGCTTGCCATCGAGGCCGTGGACAATCGCCGGGGCGAGCTGGCCGGAATTGTCAACGATAACGATGCGCAGGCTCTGCGTGGCCGTGTGGCCCACCAGGAACACAATCAGCAAAACCGAGCCCAGGCCAATCAGGGGCACGATAATTGTGCCGATGATGAAGCCCTTGGTCCTGACGCGCGTAAGGTATTCGCGCTTGATGATGAGCAGGATTTTACGCACGAGTCGTCCTATCAATGAAAATTTCGCTCAGCGAGGGTTCCAGCAGCTCGAACCGCGTAATGTGCGCGTCCGAAAGCACCGCAGCCTTCAAGATTTCCTGCGACTCGGTGCCGGGCTTCAGCTTGGCCTCGACGCCGCTGATGAGCCGGGTGATCTGGCCGATCCCCGGGTGATTCAAGAAACCGTCGCCGCCGGTGAATTCGATGTGCAGCGTATTCTTGCCGTAGGACTGCTTGATGGCGCGCAACTCGCCATCGAGTACGTTCCGGCCCTTGTCAATCAGGCAGATGGCATCGCAGAGGCGCTCGACTTGCTCCATGCGATGGGTGGAGAGGACGATGGTCGAACCCTGACTGCGCATTTCGAGCATGATCTCCTGAATCGTGGCGGCGTTCACAGGGTCGAGGCCGGAGAACGGCTCGTCGAGAATCACCACGGGCGGGCGGTGAATCACCGAGGTTATGAACTGCACTTTTTGCTGCATGCCTTTGGAGAGGTCAATCAGCTTTTTGTCCGACCACTCGGAGAGGCCCAGACGGTCGAGCCATGCCTTGGCGCGGCGGCGGGCTTCGGCTTGGGTCAATCCGTGAAGCGCGGCAAGGAAGACGATGATCTCCAGGACCTTCATGCGCGGGTAGAGACCGCGCTCCTCCGGGAGGTATCCGATCTTGTCGCGGGTGGTGTCGGTGACCACTTCGCCGAGGACGCGGATTGAGCCTGAGTCCGGAACCAGGATGTTCATGATCATTCGAATCGTAGTGGTTTTTCCGGCTCCGTTGGGGCCGAGCAGACCGAGCACGGCACCGGAGCGGACCTTCAGGCTGACCGCGTTGACTGCCGTGACGGCGTCATAGGATTTGGTGACGTTCTCGAGAACGATGGCATCCATGGAATTGGTGGCAGTCACCCCTAATACGCGGCGAGAGTCCGAAATATATCAAACTTCATGCGCGGCCGAAGCGGATAAACACTTTGCGAGAAAATGAACGGGGCCGAAGTGTTGACTTTGTAGCGGCCAGCTTTAGCTGGGCGCCTTTGACTTCGCTGTTCTGAATCGCCCGACTGGGCGATTCACTCTGAGATCCCGCGGTGCGGGATCGAAGGGTTAGCGGCGTCCGCCGCTGCGTCCGCCATCGGTGATGCGGCGATCACCGATGGCGGTCTGAAGTCTCCCGCTACCAAGGCCTCGCGCCCGTTTTCCGCAAACAGCTCGCTCTCGGTAATGCTACGAATATCGCTGAAGCAACGAATGTGTTAGCGTCAGTCGGGGCACGATTCAAGCCCCCCCCAAGGACGCAATATGCTCGAGGCGGCGCGAGTTCAGACCTCCGTTCCCGCGTGGCAACGCCTGCACTCACCGCAGCGTGCCGCGAACCACTCATCACTCATCACTGCCTCAATCGATCCCTACCGAAACATGATCGAAAGTCATCGCAAATCACTGAAAACAGTCACCAGCGACCCAAATCAATCGCTCGTTTTTGTCGTGATTTTCTCGATTGCGCGGGCAGGTGGTCGACCGTTTCGCCTCACCCAGCACTCAGCTGCGAGCCGGCCCCGATCTCGCCTCTGACCACTGGTCACTCGCCATCGTCTCTTTCTAATCGACAATCTTCGGAATTAGAACGCACCCTAACTCATACAAAACAATCGGCGACACTCTGCTCGAATCGCAAAAAAATGCAAGGTTGGCGCGAGCCGCATGATAACATGGGGGTGCGTTTGTTGCTCCTGGATACCCCTTCTGGAACGGCCTGCACGGGATTCGATCAGGGATGCAAAGACCGCGCTCGTAAACCTTTTTTGGCAGTCATCCAATGACGAAGAGCATTCGTAATATCGCTATTATTGCGCACGTGGACCACGGCAAAACCACGCTGGTGGATGCCATGTTGCGGCAAAGTGGAATTTTCCGCGCCAACCAGGAACTGGTGGAGCGCGTGATGGATTCGAACGATCTGGAGCGCGAGCGCGGCATCACCATTCTCGCCAAGAATACCGAGATCGAATACCAAGGCACCAAGATCAACATCGTGGATACGCCGGGCCACAGCGATTTCGGTGGCGAAGTGGAACGCGCGCTGCGCATGGTGGATGGCGTGCTCGTTCTGGTGGATGCCAGCGAAGGCCCGCTGCCGCAGACGCGCTACGTGTTGCAGAAGGCGCTCGCTGCGAAATTGCCTCCGATCATGGTGCTTAATAAGATTGACCGCCCGGACGCGCGTGCTGCCGCCGTGCTGGATGAAATCTACGACCTCTTCATTGACCTTGATGCCACCGAAGACCAGCTCGATTTTCCGGTGATCTATACCAACGCGAAATTGGGCGTGGCTCATCTGAAAGTGGGCGACGATTCGACGACTTTGCAGCCGCTCTTTGAACAGATTGTGAAATCCATCCCGCCGCCGTCGGGCGATCCCGCCGCCGCGCTGCAGATTCAGGTGACCAACCTGGATTACAGTGACTTTCTTGGCCGCGTGGCGATTGCTCGCGTTTTTGGCGGAACTTTGGTGCGCGGCACCGAAGTGGGGATCGTCAAGCTGGATGGAAAAATTCAGCCCACGAAAATTACCAAGCTCTTTACATTTCGCGGGTTGGAACGCGATGAGGCCGAGCAGGTGATGGCGGGAGATATCGTCGCGATCGCTGGCGTCGAAGGCATTCAAATCGGCGAGACCATCACGGACTTGGCCAACCCTGCGCCGCTGGAACCGCTCACTATTGATGAACCCACACTGACGATGGTGTTTACGATCAACACGTCTCCCTTCGCCGGTCGCGAAGGGCAATACGTGACGTCCCGTGACCTGCGTGCGCGCCTTGAAAAGGAATTGCTGACCAACGTTTCGCTGCGCGTGGAGGACACCGGGGCGACCGACGCTTTTCGCGTGCTGGGCCGCGGCGAATTGCAACTGGCGATTCTGATCGAGACCATGCGCCGTGAAGGCTACGAGTTGATGGTGGGTAAGCCCGAAATCGTAGTGCGCACGGAAAACGGCCGGCGGCTCGAGCCACTGGAATTGCTGATCGTGGACTGCCCCGAAAATTTCATCGGCATCGTGATGGAATTGCTGGGCAACCGCCGCGGCGAAATGAAAAAAATGGTGAACCACAATTCCGGCCGCGTGCGTATGGAATTCAGCATCCCTTCGCGCGGGCTGATCGGACTGCGCAGCCAATTGATGACCGATACGCGCGGCACCGCGTTGATCCATTCATTGCTCGAAGGCTGGACGGAATATGCCGGCGACATGGCCATGCGCCTTACCGGCGCGCTGGTATCCGATCGCAGCGGGGTTTCGACCGCTTACGCCATCTGGGGCATTCAAGAACGCGGCGAAATGTTCGTGGGACCGGCGATTGAAGTGTATGAAGGAATGATCCTCGGCGAGAACGCGCGCGAAGACGACATGAACGTGAACGTCACCAAGGAAAAAAAGCAGACCAACATGCGCTCTTCTTCGGCCGACGAAGCCATCCGCCTGATTCCGCCGCGCGACATGACGCTGGAAAAAGCCATCGAGTTCATTGCCGACGACGAATTTGTCGAGGTCACGCCGAAATCCATTCGCCTGCGCAAGAAAGTGCTCGACGCCAAGAAGCGCCCCAAGCGCTGGCAGGAAATCCGCGCCAGCACGGAGTCCGCCTAGATTTGGTCCAAGAGGCCAAAATCGCGCGATTTTGCAGGGGAGTCAATCTGTCCGATAGCGGGACGAGCGATTCCCATGAGCGGGCAAAACGGCCTTACTCCGCGCTTGCAATGCACCTCTAAACAGCACAATATAAATAACTTATATGAGATGTAGCACCGGAATCTGATTTGCGACGTATATATGCGAGGGTGGTATCCGTGGACATCGTTCGCCCAGAGATTAAACACAAGAAGAAGATGCGGCGCATCGGCTACATCGCAGCTGCGGTGGTGCTGATTCCGCTGATGACCTACGCGCTTTCGCGGCTGAAGCCGGCAGCGCCCAGTGTGGATTCTGGCACCGTGTGGACCGGCACCGTGAAGCGCGGCCCGATGCTCCGCGACGTTCGCGGCCTGGGAACCCTGGTGCCGGAAACCATCCGGCTGATTCCTGCAGTGACCGACGGGCAGGTCCAGACGCGCTACCTTCTCCCGGGCACTCCCGTCAAAGCGAACACTGTGATTTTTGACTTGGTCAATCCTCAGTTACAACAAGAGACGCTGGACGCTGAATATCAGTTGAAAGGCGCGCAAGCAGCCTACGAGCAGACCAAGGCGCAGCTGCAAAACCAGCTGATGGACAAGCGCACTTTGGCCGCGAGCGTTTCTTCGCAATATCGCACCGCAGAAATGGTGAGGCAGACCAAGGAAGAGTTGGGAGCGAACGGGCTGGCCCCGCAACTGGACGTTAAAACCGCGCAGGTGCAGGCGGAGGAATTGGCCAAGGAAAATGACCTCGCGCAAAAAGAAGTGGAGACATTCGATCAGTCCATCGCTTCGCAGCTCGCTGTGCAAGAAGCGACCGTAAATCAGAAGCGTGCGATGTACGAGCTGAAGAAATCGCAAATGGACCAGCTGCACATCCGGCCGGGAATTGATGGCATGTTGCAGGAACTGGACGTGGAAGTGGGCCAAAAAGTGACGATGGGCACGGTGCTGGCGCGCGTGGCGCAGCCCACACACTTGAAGGCGCAACTGAAGATTGCCGAGACCCAGGCAAAAGATATTCTGATCGGCCAGAAGGCCTCCGTGGATACGCACAACGGCATAATTCCGGGCCACGTTACGCGCATTGATCCCGCGGTTGTAAACGGAACGGTTACCGTGGACGTGGGTCTCGATGGCCCCTTGCCGACGGGTGCGCGGCCGGATTTGAGCGTGGAAGGAACCGTGGAAATCGAGCGGCTCGCAGATGTGCTGTTCGTCGAACGTCCGGTGCACGGCGAAGCCAACAGCACCGTGGGAATTTTCAAGGTGGTGGACGACGGCAAGGAAGCCACGCGCGTGCAGGTGCAATTGGGCCGCACGTCGGTGAATACGGTGGAAATCGTGAAGGGGTTGGAGATCGGCGACAAAGTGATCCTTTCCGACATGTCTGCTTGGGACAATTACGATCGCGTGCAATTGAAGTAGCTTTTGCTGCAATGCAGGGAACTTTTTTGGGCGCCAGACTCGTACCTACTCTTGGGATTGAGATTCGAAGGAGCGCAGAATGACTACGACGGAACAAGGGCTGATTCGCCTCGATGGCGTGACCAAAGTTTTCTACACCGATGAAGTGGAGACGCACGCGCTGAGCGGCGTCCATCTGGAAATCAAGAATGGAGAGTTTCTCTCCATCGCTGGACCTTCCGGCTGCGGAAAATCCACGCTGCTTTCGATTCTGGGCCTGCTGGATTCGCCCACCGAAGGCAACTACTGGATCAATACGCAGGCGGTGGCGAATCTATCGCTGTCGGATCGCACGCGCATTCGCAACCGCGAGATCGGCTTCATCTTTCAGGCGTTCAACCTGATTGGTGATCTCACGGTGTACGAGAACGTGGAGCTGCCGCTCACCTACCGCAGCATGGCCGCGGCGGAGCGCAAGAAGCGCGTGCAGGAAGTGCTGGAGCGCGTGGGCATGGCGCACCGCATGAAGCATTACCCGTCGCAACTCTCCGGCGGTCAGCAACAGCGCGTCGCCGTCGCGCGCGCACTGGTGGGCTCGCCCTCGATCCTGCTGGCGGACGAACCGACCGGAAACTTGGACTCCAAGAACAGCGAAGCGGTGGTGGACTTGCTTCGCCAATTGCACCGCGAAGGCGCCACGATCTGCATGGTGACGCACGACCCGCGCTATGCCAGCATCGCGGACCGCACGATTCACCTGTTCGACGGCCGCATCGTCGAAGAAACTCTGGGCACGCGCACCGCGAGCGTCTAGACGGATTCTGAAAAGCTGACCGTTACAGCGTCTAAAAAAGGCTTTGCGACGCAGCGGGACGTGTGTGTCTGGAGGCATTCAGAAATGGAAAGCCTGATTCAAGACCTTAAATACGCTGCGCGCGTGCTGCTAAAGAGCCCGGGCTTTGTACTGATCGCGGTGCTGACGTTGGCGCTGGGAATCGGCGCAAACACCGCGCTTTTTTCCGTAGTTAATGGCGTGCTGCTGCGGCCTTTGCCTTTTCCGCGGCCCAACGAATTGGTCGTCCTCTCCGAAAAGACCGCGAACTTCGACAGCTCGTCCATCTCTTATCCCAATTTTCTGGATTGGCAGCGCAGCAATTCCAGTTTTGCATCGCTGGCGGCCTATCGCAGCGATGATTTCAGCATCACCGGCAGCGGCGAAGCGGAGCGCGTGCGCGTCGGCATGATTTCCGCCGGCTTCTTCGAAATTCTGGGTGTGAGTCCGGCTCGCGGCCGCCTGTTCACCGCCGACGAGGATCACCTCAGCGCCGCGCCTGTGGTTGTGATCAGCGCGGGTCTGTGGCAGCGCAAATTCGGCTCCGCGCCGGACATCGTTGGAAAGAGAATCACCATGAATGGCGACGGCTACACGGTGATAGGCGTGGTGCCCGTGAGCTTTCAGCTGGAATCCACGAATTTTGGCATCAAGGACGTTTTTGTTCCCATCGGCGAAAACAAGGATCCGCTGTTCCACGACCGTGACGTGCATGAAGGTATGCGCGCGCTCGGCCGCTTGAAACCAGGCGTAACGCTGGCGGCGGCGCAAGCGGAAATGGATCAAATCGCGAACAATCTCGCGCTGGCATATCCCGATGCGGACAAGGGCGCGGGCATCAGCCTGGTGCCACTGAAGAAGGACATCGTTGGCGATGTGCAGCCGTTTTTGTGGGTACTGCTTGGGGCGGTGGGATTTGTATTGCTGATCGCGTGTGTGAATGTAGCGAACCTGCAACTGGCCCGCGCTACGGCGCGTTCGCGAGAATTCGCGATTCGCGCGGCTTTGGGCGCGAGCCAGTCGCGCGTCATTCGGCAATTGCTTACGGAAAGCGTTGTGCTCGGGCTGGCGGGCGGCACGCTGGGCTTGTTGCTGGCGGCTTGGGGAACACAAGCGGCGCTCAAAGTTCTGCCGGAAACTTTGCCACGAGCCCAGGACGTCGGAGTGGACGGACGCGTTCTCATCTTCACACTCGTCGCGTCGGTTGTGGCGGGAGTTCTGTTTGGTTTGGCGCCGGCGCTGAAGATAGCGCGGCCGAACCTGCAGGAAACGTTGAAAGAAAGCGGCCGCGGAGCCAGCGGCACACGGCACCGGGCGCAGGGCGTCTTCGTGGTGGTCGAAATGGCAATGGCGCTGGTGCTGCTGATCGGCGCGGGACTGATGATTCGCAGCCTGCTGGACCTTTGGAATGTGAATCCGGGATTCAATCCTCAGGGAGTCTTGACGTTCGCGGTGTCGCTCTCGCCTTCTCTGGGCGCGAATGCGACCACCAGCCGAAATGCGATCCGCGAGATGGATGAAAGATTGCAGCGAATTCCCGGCGTAGAAGCGGTCTCCTCCACGGGCGGGGCGTTACCCATGACTGGTGATAACGAATTTCCTTTTTGGCTTGGTGGCCAGCCCAAGCCTGCGAATCAGAGTGATATGAAGCAGTCTCTGTTTTATCTGGCCGAACCCGATTACTTGAGCGCGATGGGAATTCCACTGCACCGCGGCCGCTTTTTCACCCAAAACGACAACGAGCATTCGCCGCCGGTGATCGTGATTGATGAAAGTTTTGCGCGTGAATATTTTCCGAATGAGGACCCCATCGGCAAGAGGATCAACATAGGCATCATCAACAGCGAACCGGAAATTATCGGCGTTGTCGGTCACGTGAAGCACTGGGGCCTGGACACGGATGGCGACGCGAAACATCCGATCCTCGCGCAAGCCTACATGCCTTTCATGCAGATCCCCGACCAATTCTGGAATGGGCCGCCGCAGTCGGAGGTCGTGGTGCGGAGCAAGGGCTCGCCGGCTAGTATGGCTCCGGCGATTCGCGAGGCCGTTGAGAAACTGAATGCTGAGAACGTGATGTACGAAACAAAGCCGCTGGATCAAATCGTGGCGGATTCGCTGGCGGCTCGGCGATTCTCCATGATTTTGCTCGGTGTCTTTGCAGCGCTGGCGCTGCTGCTCTCCAGCATCGGCATTTACGGTGTGATTTCGTATGTGGTGGGCCAGCGCACACACGAAATTGGCATTCGGATGGCGCTGGGCGCGCAGCGCAGCCACGTTTTGCGGCTGATGTTGGGAGAAGGAATGAAAATGGCGCTGGTGGGCGTCGCCATCGGCATCGCCGCCGCGCTCGGCTTGACGCAATTGATGACGAAAATGCTCTTCGGCGTGAGCGCTGCGGATCCGATTACGTTTTGCGCCGTGGCCTTCATTTTAACGAGTGTCGCACTCACGGCCTGTTACATTCCGGCGCGGCGCGCGATGCGCGTGGATCCGATGGTGGCGCTTAGATACGAGTGATGCGTGAGGAGTAACAACGCGCCTCTTGCTCATCACTCGCCACTTATCACTCATCGCTTCCTTAGGGGGCTTTCGTGGGAGCATTACTCCAGGATCTTCGCTACGGCGTTCGAACGCTGGCCAAGAATCCGGGTTTCACGGTTGTGGTGGTCTTGACGCTCGCGCTGGGAATCGCAGCGAACACAGCGATCTTCAGCGTCGTGGATGCCGTGCTGCTCCGTCCTGTTCCGTATCCAGAGTCCGATCGCCTTTTCACGGTCTATCAGACGCTGCCGCAAGATCCTGCGCAGAACACGGGCGTTTCCTATCCAAATTATCTCGACTGGACACGGCAGAACCAAGTGTTCGACTCCATTGCGGCAGTTCGCGGCAATGTGCTGGCGCTGAGCGGGCAGGGCGAGCCAACTTACATTCAGACTGGCTCGGTGACGTCGAACTATTTCGAGGTGTTGCGCGTAAAACCCTTGCTTGGCCGGAATCTGCAGTTGTCCGATGATGCACTCGACGCAAATCCCGTGGTGGTGATGAGCGAATCGTTGTGGCGCGCGCGGTTCGGCGCCGATACCGCGATCGTGGGAAGCGCCATAACCCTCGACCAGCATCCGATCACCGTTGTGGGAATCGTGCCCGCCTACTTCCATCCGTCCGCGCCGGATGCCGCAGCGCAGCTTTGGGTGCCGCTGCGGCAGGACGGCGTATTTTCAGACATGCGCGGACGCCGCGGTGGCCACTATCTGTCGGCGCTGGGAAGGTTGAAGCCCGACGTGACGGGCGCGCAAGCGCAGAGTGAAATGGCGGCGATCGAGCAGCGCCTCGCCGAGCAATACCCCAACGAAAATAAAGGCTGGGGAATCCGCATCGTTTCTTTGCAGGCGGACATGGCGGGCAACGTGCGCACCGCATTGCTTGTGCTTTTGGGCGCCGTTGGATTTGTGTTCTTGATTGCTTGCGCCAATGTGGCGAGCTTGCAACTGGCGCGCGCGGCTTCGCGGCGAAAAGAAATTGCGATTCGAGTGGCGCTAGGTGCCGGACGGCAGCGGCTGTTGCGGCAATTTCTAACCGAGTCGGTGCTGTTGAGTGTCATCGGCGGCGCAGTGGGATTGCTGCTGGCCTATGAAGCGCTGCAGGGATTGATCGCGTGGCTCCCTGCGGATCTGCCGCGCATTTCAGAAATTCACGTGGACGCGCGCGTGCTCGCGTTTGGTTTGGTGTTGTCCGTGCTTTCGGGAGTGATATTCGGATTGGCGCCGGCGTGGCACGGCACGGAATCGCGATTGGCTGAAGCGCTGGAAGGCGCGCGCGGAGCGGGAGAGGAAAGGTCGAGTCACCGCGCGCGCAATGCATTCGTCGTCGCGGAGACGGCGCTGGCCATCGTGCTGCTCATCGGTTCGGGTTTGTTGATCCGCAGCTTCGCTCGTTTGCAGCGGGTGAACGTGGGATTCAATCCCGCGCAGTTGCTCATCGCGCAGATCGGCCTGCCGCGCGCGCAGTATGCGAATCCGGAGCAATGGATTTCTTTCTATAAGCAGACGCTCGAACGCCTGAACGCACTGCCGGGTGCGCAGGAGGCGGCCGTGGCGGTGCCTTTGCCGCTGAGCGATTCCTACATCAACCTGGCTTTTGAGATCGAAGGCTGGCCACCGCACTCGAATAGCGATTCGCCCACGGCGGATTTTGTGGCCATCAGCCCGAATTATTTCCACGTGATGCAAGTTCCGCTGCTGCGCGGCCGGGAATTCAGCGATGCAGATTCGGAAAGTGGAGCGAAGGTGTGCGCGATCTCGTCGAACCTGGCGCAGCAACTGTTTCCCAATGAGAACGCGCTGGGCCAGCGAATTCTTATCGGTTATCCGGCGAGCAGCGCGCGAGAAATCGTGGGCATTGTGGGCGACGTGAAGGACAGCGATCTTGCGGCGCGCCAATCGGCGCAGATTTATGTGCCGTTTGTGCAGAATCCGTTCTGGGCGGCGGATATTGCCGTGCGTTCGCATGGGAATCCGAGCGCGCTGGGCGGCGCGCTGCGCGCACAGATTCGCGAGATTGATTCCGCGCTGCCTGTTGCTGAGGTGCGGCCGATGGCGGAAGTCATCGGCCGCTCCGTCGCGCAGCCAAGATTTCGCACCGCGCTGCTGAGCCTGTTCGGAGCTGCGGCGCTTCTGCTGGCGGCCATCGGGATTTACGGTGTGCTGGCGTACACCGTCGCGCAACAGACCCGCGAGATCGGAATTCGCATGGCTTTGGGAGCGAATCCAGCAAGAGTGATGCGGCTGGTGCTGGCGCGCGGTTTGCGGCTGGCCGGCGCGGGCACGCTAATCGGCGTGCTGGCCGCGCTCGTATTGACGCAATTGCTGAATAGCCTGCTTTTTGGCGTCAGCGCAACCGATCCGCTTACGTTCGCTGCGGTAGCGGGGTTGCTGCTCGGTGTCGCGTTACTTGCGTGCTATGTGCCGGCGCGCAGAGCGATGCGCGTGGATCCGATGGTGGCGCTGAGATACGAGTGACGAGTGAGCAGTGATGAGTGACAAGTAATAAGTGACGAGTAACGACGAAACTCTCGCTCATCACTCGTCACTTATCACTTCTTTAGGAGTTGTAAATGGACAACCTGCTGCAAGACATTCGCTTCGGACTGCGAACGCTCGGGAAAAATCCGGGATTTACGATCGTTGCGATCCTGACTCTGGCGCTCGGCATTGGCGCGAATGCGGCGATTTTTTCGCTCACGGATCAGGTTCTGCTGCGCTTGCTCCCTGTCGAACGCCCGCGCGAGCTCGTGGTCCTCACCTCACCGGGAGTAAACCACGGGCGCGTCTGGAGCGACATCGAGGGCGGCCCGTCTTTCTCCTATCCAATGTACAAAGATCTGCGCGATCGCAACGAGGTCTTTGCGGGCCTGCTGGCTAGCTTTTACGTGCAAGTGAATGTGGCCGGGCAGGGACAATCCCAGCTTACGGACGGCGTACTTGTCAGTGGAAACTATTTTCAAGTTCTGGGTGTGCGGCCCTTTCTCGGGCGGGTTCTTACTGCGCAAGACGAAACGGCGCCGGGCGCGAATCTTGTGACGGTGCTGAGCTACGGATACTGGACGCGTCACTTCGGCAGCGACCCAAACATCTTAAACAAGCAACTTGCCGTCAACGGGAATTCCCTCACGGTTGTGGGCGTCGCTCGTCCCGGCTTTACGGGCGTACAAGTCGGTTTAATTCCCGACGTGTTTATCCCCATAACAATGAAAGCGCAGATGACTCCGAATTGGGACGGGCTCGCGGATCGCAACGACCATTGGGTGACGATGTTGGGCCGGCTGAAGCCGGGAATTTCCGCAAACAAGGCGCAAGCCGGGCTCGCTCCCCTGTATCGCGCGCTTATGGAAGGCGACGCGACCGCTCTGAAGCCTTCGCCGCGAAACCGCGAGGAATTCGTGAATCGCAAGCTGGTCCTCGACACGGGATCTCATGGCCGGCCAATCCTGCAACACGACACCAAACAGCCGCTGCTCGTACTGATGGCGATGGTGGGGCTGGTGCTGTTGATTGCGTGCGCCAACCTGGCCGGGCTGTTGATCGCGCGCGGAGAAGGGCGGCAGCGCGAAATCACATTGCGTCTGGCGCTAGGCGCAGGCCGCTTGCGGCTGGTGCGCCAATTGATGACGGAAAGTTTAATTCTCGCGCTGACGGGCGGGGTCGCGGGCCTGGCGTTGGCTTCGTGGACGCTCAGCGTGATCGTTAATTCGATTCCGGAGAACGACGGCGCTTCGGGGCTGACGGCTCAGCTCGATTATCGCGTGCTGATTTTCGCCTGCGTGGTTTCGCTGGTTACGGGCGTGTTGTTTGGACTGGCTCCGGCAATTCGCGCCACCCACACCGATTTGCAGAGCGTGTTGAAAGATCAGGGAGTGAGCGTATCGGGCGGAAAAGCCAATGTGCGGGTGCGAAAATCCTTGATGGTGTCGCAAATTGCGTTGACGGCGGTACTGCTCGCCGCCGCCGGTCTGTTCGCGCACAGTTTGTTGAACCTTAAGACGCAGGACCTGGGCGTTCGTCCGGACCACGTGCTGGAATTTTCGATTTCGCCGGAATTGAACCGCTATACCCCGCCCCAGACAATCGCGCTCACCGACCGCATTCGCAAGAGCATGGAAACGCTGCCGGGCGTGCGCTCGGTGAGCACGTCTGAAATACCGATGCTCGCGGATAGCAATTCATCGTCGAACATTACCGTCCAGGGCTATAACGCGCAGGAAGATGAAGACATGGACGTCGCCCAGAACTGGGTGGGCCCGAACTTCCTGGCCACCATGGGAATTCCGCTGCTGAACGGGCGGGAATTCTCGGAGGCCGATACCGGCACGTCGCCGAAAGTTGCAATCATCAACGAAGCGATGGCGCGCCGCTACTTCGCAGGACGCGATCCCATAGGACTGCACTTCGGATTCGGCGGCGGGAAGGACGCCAAGCTCGACACGGAAATCATAGGGATCGTGAAGGACAGCAAGAACGTTGACGTGAAGAAGGCGACTCGGCCATTCGTCTTCCTCCCGTATTCGCAGAGCGAGCATTTCGGAAATGCGACATTTTACGCGCGCACGAGTCAGGATCCCGTCGCGCTGACCGCCAGCGTACGCAACCTGATGCAAGGGTTCGACAGCAATTTGCCCGTGTACGGCGTAAAAACTTTGACGGCGCAGGTGGACGAACTCATGTTTACCGACCGCCTTTTGACCATCTTCTCGCTTTGCCTCGGCTTGCTTGCAGCGCTGCTCGCGACGGTCGGTTTGTACGGCGTGATGGCCTATGTGGTGGCGCGGCGTACACGCGAGATCGGGATTCGCATGGCGCTGGGAGCCACGCAAAGAAATGTTGCCTGGATGATTTTACGCGAAATCATCGGGATGTTGGCCACGGGCTTAGGCATAGGGCTTATCGCCGCATACGGAATCGGCAAACTCATCGAATCGCAGCTGTTCGGCGTGAAGGCCAGCGATCCGATCGTCTTCGTCATCGCTGCCGGATCGCTCGTGGCAGTCGCGCTATTGGCCGGGTGGTTGCCGTCCCGCAAAGCTGCGAACGTGGATCCCATGGTCGCGCTACGCTACGAATGAGAGCGCGAGCTGGAACTTACACGGCTGAAATGACGTATCTGCGATGGAAGGCGCGGCCACCAGTACAGCAAGGATTGGTGTTGAACTGCTCGGCGCCGGCTGAAGCGCTATCGTTGAGCATCGCGCGCCGCCAATCACCGATCACTACTGACGAATCACGGAGCTCTAAATGGAAAGTCTACTGCAAGACATACGCTACGGCGCCCGCATGCTGATGAAAAATCCCGGCTTCCTGATTGTCGCGGTCATCACCTTGGCGCTAGGCATCGGCGCGAATACTGCGATCTTCAGCATGGTGGATGCTTTTCTGCTGCGGCCGCTCCCGGTGGCGGATCCAGCGCAAATCACGGTGCTGGCTTTTCAGCAGAAACATGGAAATTTCCAGACCCAATTTTCCATTGCAGATTATCGGGATATTCAAAATCAAACGACCGAAGTGTTCGCGGATGTTTTCGATTATCAATTCGGTTTGGATGGCCTGAGCGTGGACGGCAAAGCCGACCGCGTGATGACCAACTACGTCTCTGGAAATTATTTTTCCGCGTTGGGGATCAAGCCGGCGCTCGGCAGATTTATTCTGCCTGCGGAAGGCGCCGTGCCGGGCGCGGATCCTGTGATGGTCCTCGGCTATTCCTATTGGCAGACGCGCTTCGGCGGCGATCCGGGAATTGTCGGGCGCAAGGTTTCCGTGGACGGCCATCCGATAACCATCGTGGGCGTCGCGCCAAAGGGTTTTGTCGGCGTCTATCCGATTTTAAGTGTGCAGGGATATTTGCCGCTGGGAATGGCAATTATTGCCGGCAATCCTAGTGACTTCATGACCAACCGCCAGATCCGCAATGTTCCGATTCTCGCGCGGCTCCGGCCTGGCGTGAGCCTGCAACAGGCGCAGGCCGTCTTGGCCGTGGTATCCCAGAGGCTCGCTCAGGAATACCCCGATGTCCACAAAGATCTCAGCGTGCAAGCCTTTCCAGAACTTCGCGCGCGCCCGAATCCCGATCCCAATAACACGGTGCTCGCAGTGGGCGGCCTTTTCCTGGGTTTGGCCGTGATGGTGTTGCTGCTGGCGTGCGTCAACGTGGCCAATATTCTGCTCGTGCGCGCTACGGTGCGCGAACGCGAAATGGCGATTCGCGCCGCCTTGGGCGCCGCGCGAGTTCGCCTGATCCGGCAGTTACTTACCGAAAGCGTTTTGTTGGCGCTCTTGGGCGGCGTGGCGGGAGTTCTGCTTGGCTATTGGGGCAGCTCCGCGCTCGGCTCGATCAATGTTCAAACGGACCTTCCCGTTCATTTTGATTTTGGTTTTGACTGGCGCGTTTTTGGCTTCGCCACCGCGGCGGCATTGCTGACCGGAATTATCGTGGGCATCGTGCCGGCCGTGCGTGTTTCGCGCGGAAATTTGAGCGCGATTCTGCACGCAGGCGGGCGCGGCGTGGTGGGAGGGAAGAACCGGTTGCGCAGCACGCTGGTGGTGGTGCAGGTGGCAGGTTCACTGATGCTGCTGATCATCGCCGGACTCTTCGCGCGCAGTCTCGCACAGGCGCAGCGCACCGATCTAGGCTTCAAACCCGATCACGTCCTGAACCTGATCATGGATCCGAACGAAATCGGTTACAACCAGGCGCAAACGCGTGATTTCTACAAGAATTTGTTGCAACGTGTCCGTGCGCTTCCTGGAGTGGTGTCCGCCTCGACCGCCAACGCTACTCCCATGGGCTACTACAACAATTCTGATTCGCTCACAATCGAGGGATACCAGCCGCCTCCCGGCCAGCCGCTTCCCTCCTCCCTGTACAACACGATTTCGACGGATTACTTCCAGACCATGGGAGTTCCCCTACTTCATGGGCGAACTTTCACGGAAGCGGACGATGAGAATGCGCAATACGTCGCGATCGTCAGCGAAGCGATGGCCAAAAATTACTGGCCTGATAAAGATCCCATCGGGCGGCAATTTCAAATGGCCTCGGATTCCAAACACTCGCTCATCGTCGTCGGCGTGACTGCAGACGTGCGCTACCGGGGTCTCACCGGTCCGTTTAGCGATATGTTCTACGTGCCGTTTTCGCAGCACCAAATTGGAAACTCGCTGCAAGTGCTACAGCTGCGCACCGCGGCGGCCCCGGAAACGATGATCCCGGGAATCGAGCGCGCCATCGAAACGCTCGCGCCGCAACTTCCGGTATTCGACGTGCAAACAATGTCTCAGGCGCTGAATACGCTGAACGGGTTGCTGTTCTACAAGATCGGCGCGCTGCTGGCGGCGCTGCTCGGGATGCTGGGACTGGTTTTGGCAATCGTCGGAGTTTACGGGGTGGTTTCCTACGCCGCCACGCAGAAAACGCACGAAATCGGCGTGCGCATGGCGCTGGGCGCCCAGCCCGCGGACATTCTGAAGATGGTTTTCCGCGAAGGACTGCTGATCGTCGGCATGGGCTTGGTCGTGGGCATCGCCGGCGCATTGGCTGCCGGAAAAGTGGTTGGCAGCTTTCTCACGGTGAGCGCTCGGGATCCCGTCACGTACATGAGTGTGACCGCCATACTCATGATCGTTGCGCTCAGCGCGTGTTTCATCCCAGCGCGACGCGCGATGCGCGTGGACCCGATGGTCGCGCTTCGATACGAGTAAGCAGTGACAGGTGACGAGTGATGAGAAACGGTGGGCCTTCCGCTCATCACTTGTCACTCGACAAGCATCACTTTTTTAGGGGGGCGTAATGGGAACGCTGCTGCAGGATCTGCGTTACGGAATCCGCATGCTGGCGAAAAGTCCGGGTTTCACTGCGCTCGCCGTCATCACGCTGGCGCTTGGAATCGGCGCGAACACTGCGATTTTCTCCGTGATCAATTCCGTCGTGTTGCGCCCGCTGCCATTTCAAGAGCCAGGGCGCTTGGTGGAGCTATGGCAGATCGAACGCGCGCCGGGAAATTTTCCACTGACTGGTCCCGATTATCTGGACTGGCAAGCACAGACTCGCACACTCGAAGCGACCAGTCTGTACTCCTGGGAACGGACGGCTAACGCCAGCGGCGCCGGCGAGCCCCAGGCCGCTTCCGTAATCAGCACGCAGGCGAATTTTTTCAGCGTGCTTGGCGTGCAGCCACGAATCGGGCGCGCCTTCGATCGCGGCGAAGATCAGGCCGGCAAAAATCATGTGGCTATTTTGAGCAATGCCTTCTGGCATCGGCAATTCGGCGGCCGCTCCGACGTCTTGGGAAAAACTATCGAGCTGAACGACGAGCCCTATTCCGTGATCGGCGTCCTGCCGGCTTGGTTCAATTTTCAGCACGCGACGGAAATTTGGACTCCCATGGACATGACGCCGAAAGCACTGGGTCCGCGCGGTTCGCATTCCTATCGCGCGATTGGCAGACTCAAACCGAATCTCAGCGCGAGCCAGGCGCAAGCGGAACTCAACAGCATCACCAGGCAGCTGGCAAAATCATATCCGGACAACGATGGGGACAGCGGAGCTGTAGTCGTCTCTCTGACAGAGCAGCTTACTGGAGCGTCCCGCCAAAGTCTTTTCATTTTACTCGGCGCGGTGGCGCTGGTGCTGCTGGTGGCTTGCGCCAACGTGGCGAACCTAATGCTCGCGCGCGCCACGAATCGCCAGCGCGAAATCGCCGTGCGCGCCGCGATGGGTGCCGGACGATGGCGCTTGGCGCGCCAACTGCTCACCGAAAGCATCTTGCTTTCTCTGGTCGGTGCCGCCCTCGGGCTTTTGGGTGCGTTCTGGGCAGTATCATTTCTGCAATCCACCGAAACTCTGCCGATTCCGCGCGCCAATCCCATCCAAATTGACGTGACCGTTCTGCTGTTCACGATCGGCGTCAGCATCGTGATTGGCGCGCTGTTCGGTCTGGCGCCCGCGCTGCAGTCGTTCCACTTGAATCTTAGCGAGGAGCTCAAATCCAGCGCCCAGGCAGTGGTCAGTCCGTCTGGAATGCGCCGAGTGCTTCGCGACGCGCTGGTCGTCGGCGAAATTGCGGCTTCGCTGGCCTTGCTGATCGGCGCCGGTCTGCTGCTGCGCAGTTTTTCACGTTTGCGTGATTCCGGCATCGGCGTGCAAACGGAAAACGTGATCACCATGGGCGTCAATCTGCCCGTAGCGAAATACAAGACGCTCGCGGCGCGGCGCCAGTTCTTTGACCAGCTGATCGAACGCATCGAGCGCGAGCCGGGTGTGCAGGCAGCAGCGGTCTCGACGGAAATTCCTCTGGAAGGCGGCAATAACGGTTACGTGACCGTGGCGGGCCAGGATAATCCGGCGCTGGCGACTCAGCTCGTCGAATGGAACTACATCACGCCGGGTTATTTTCGCGCGTATGGCGTACGTGTTATGCAAGGCCGCGTTTTCACGCCCGAAGAAGTGGAACGCACGGCTGTCGTGAATCTAAAACTGGACGATCTCTATAAGAACGACCCGAACTTGAAGACGGTGCCGCCGGATCTAGGATTCGTCGCCGTCATCAACCGCAAGATGGCGCTATTGTATTTTCCGAAACAGGACGCGATGGGCAAAGTTTTTCACGCCAGCGGAGTTCCCGTCACCGTTGTTGGCATAGTGGGCGACGTAAAGGAATGGGACATTCGCGAGGATGTGGTTCCCCAGGCATATTTCCCGCTCACGGCCGTTCTCGACAGTGAAGGATTTGGCGGGCGATTGACGGTGAAGACCAGCGTCGCTCCGCGCGGTGTTTTGGCGGCGATTCGCGGCGACCTCCACGCACTCGATGACGGCTTGGCGGTGATCCGCCCGCGCACGATGGATGAGGTCGTCGGCGATGCCATGCAGGACACCAGTGAGCAAACCATGCTGCTCGGTATTTTTGCCGCGCTCGCGCTGTTGCTGGCCTCGGTGGGTATTTACGGAGTGATGGCCTACGTCGTCACGCAACGCACGCACGAGATCGGTGTGCGCATGGCGCTGGGTGCGCAGCAGAACGATGTGCTGCGACAGGTTCTCGGCGAAGGCTCCCGGCTCACTGTAATTGGCGTGGCGCTCGGGTTGGCGGCCGCGTTCGCTCTCACGCGCTTGCTGCGCTCGCTGCTATTTGGCGTTAGCGCCAGCGATCCGCTCACGTTCGCGGGAGTTTCGATTTTGCTCGCAATCGTTGCGCTGGCCGCGTGCTACATCCCAGCGCGTCGCGCATCGCGCGTGGACCCGATGGTGGCTTTGCGCTACGAGTGAGCAGTGACGAGTGACAAGTGATGATGCAGCGATCGTCGCCGTCCTGAGGGAGCAACGCGAACGAAGGATCTCTCTGTCGCCGAAAGTTTACGAGGAGCCATAGAATGGAAACCCTGCTGCAAGACATTCGCTACGGCATTCGCATGCTCGCCAAGAATCCCGGCTTCACTGCCATCGCCATTCTTACTTTGGCCCTCGGGATTGGCGCGAACAGCGCAATTTTCTCCGTCGTCAACGCGGAGCTGTTGCGTCCTCTACCCTTCCGTGATCCTGGCCAGCTCGTGCGTGTGGCCACCGCCAACGTGCGACTCCACACCTTGAGCGGCGCGGTTTCCTATCCCGATTTCGCGGACTGGCGCTCGCAAAATCATGTCTTCCAGGACATGGCCGCATACACGGACTCCAGCTTTGCTCTCACCGGCATCGAACAGCCCGCGCACCTGCAGGCCGCGACTGTCACCGCCGACATGTTCCATTTGTTGGGAGCCTCGCCGGAATTGGGCCGCGCGTTTCTGCCCGAGGATGATGAACCGCACCATCACGTCGTCATTCTCAGCCATAGTTTGTGGAAAGAGCGCTTCGGCGGCGATCCGCAGATCATCGGCCGCGTGATTACGCTCGATAACAGCGCCTACACCGTGCTGGGAGTGATGCCGGCCAGCTTTCAATATCTGCTGCAACGCGAAGTGCCCGAGCTGTGGTCCAGTTTTAGTCCTTTGCGCGAATCCACTCCTGATTCGCCTACGATGGCCGACGAGCGCGACGCGCATTTCTTGAGAGTGATCGCGCGATTGAAGCCCGGCGTCACGGTCGCGGAGGCGCAAGCCAACATGGACGTCATTACCGCGTCGCTGGCCAAGCAGTATCCCGACAGCAATAAATATTTCAGCGCGCATGTGGTGTCCGAGCAGGAAGAATTGACGCACAGTATCCGGCCGGCGCTGTTCGTAATGATGGTAGCGGTGGGATTTGTGCTCTTGATCGCTTGTGTGAACGTGGCGAATCTGTTGCTGGCGAGGGCCACCTCGCGCACACGCGAAATTGCCATACGCTCGGCGCTGGGCGCGGGACGCCAGCGCGTGGTCCGGCAGCTCCTCACGGAAAGTTTCCTGCTCGCGCTGATGGCCGGCGCGCTCGGTCTGTTGCTGGCGCTGTGGGGAAGCGCTGCCTTGGTGCGCTTCAGCCCCGCCAATTTGCCGCGCAGCGCTGAGATTCGGATGGACGGATGGGTGCTGGTCTTCACCATGGGACTGTCGCTGGCCACCGGAATGCTCTTCGGACTCGCGCCTGCCCTGCAAGTGTCGCACGCCAATATTGTGGATGCTTTGAAGGAAGGCGCGCTCAGCAGCACCGCTGGGCGCGGACGTCATGCACTGCGCAGTTCGTTGGTGATAGTGGAAATGGCGTTGGCGCTCGTGCTGCTGGTCGGCAGCGGACTTCTGATTCGCAGTCTTGTGCATTTGCAAAGCGTCAATCCGGGATTCGATCCGCACGAAGTCATGACCTCCAATGTGGATTTGCCAGATGCGCATTACCCGGACGCAAGAAAGGCGCAATATTTCAAGAACCTGCTGCCGCAGCTGAAGGCGCTGCCCGGAGTTCAATCGGCCGCGGGCATCTACCCCCTGCCGATGGGCGGCGACGAAATTCGCACCAGTTTTCAGATTGATGGGCATCCTGTGGCCAAGAGCGAAGAGGCGCACACCTCTCTGCGGGACATCACGCCGGAATATTTTGCGACGATGCGGATTCCCCTGCTGCAGGGCCGCGATTTCGGCGCGCAGGATGAACCTGCTTCTACACCGGTGATCATCATCAACGAGGCGCTCGCGCGGCAGGTCTTCCCGGACGAGAACCCGATCGGAAAACACATCAAGCCCGAAGTTGCCACCGGCACTGGCGAGCCGCTGATGCGCGAAATCGTCGGCGTGGTGGGAAACGTAAAATTTCACGATTTGAGCGACGAGTGGGCGCCCGAATCGTATGTTCCCTACGCGCAAGTACCGTTCGGGTCCATCACCTTGGTAGTGCGCACCGCGCAGGACGCCCACAGCCTTGCCAAGCCCATCGCCGAGACCGTCCGCTCACTGGATAAAGACTTGCCCACTTACGCGCCCAAAACCGTGGAAGAATATCTGAGCGGCACCATCGCGCAACCGCGCTTCAACACCTATCTGCTGGGAATTTTTGCCGCGCTGGCGATGCTGCTGACGGCCGTTGGCCTGTATGGTGTGGTTTCTTACTCGGTCGCGCAGCGCACGCACGAAATCGGCATCCGCATGGCCCTAGGTGGGCAGCCGCGAGACATGCTGCGCCTCATTGTCGGCCAGGGCTTGCGCCTCGCGGTCTTTGGAGTCGGCATCGGTTTAATCGCGGCATTCGCGTTGACGCATTTTCTATCCAGCATGCTTTTTGGCGTCAGCGCCGCCGACCCTATTTCCTACGTCGCCGTGGTAGGTCTGCTGCTCGGCGTCGTGGTCGTCGCCTGCTACGTTCCGGCTCGCCGGGCTATGCGTGTGGACCCGATGGTGGCGCTGCGCTACGAGTAGATCGCGCGCGCGGATCTGTCACTAGGCCGCAGACTGTGCTGTGCGTTCGTGCAATCCTTGGCAGATAGTTGCCAGTGACGAGCAAGGACTCCAGCGACTTCAAAATGACCACTGTCCGAAATCGCAACGGGCATTCCCGCAATTGGTCAGACGCGGCCTTACATTGCGCCTATCTCGGCTTTAATCTGCTGTAAATACAGGTTTTATATTAATATCGAGCTGGAATCCCACCTGCCCATATTCGGGAGGGACCTGATTCGATAAGTCTCCGCCTCCAGCTCAGCGGGGCCCGAATAATGAACATCATGACGCTAGAATCCATCACTGAAACCGGCAAGACGCGGCCACGAGTGCTCATCGCGGATGACCAGCCCGATATTCTGGAAGCGCTTCGGCTGTTGCTCAAAGGACACGGTTACGTCACCGAGGCTGTGACTTCCCCGGCGGCCCTGTTTGCCGCCGTTTCCCAAAACGGATTCGATCTGATCCTGATGGACCTTAACTACGCTCGCGACACCACCTCCGGACGCGAGGGCATTGATTTACTGGCGCGACTGAAGGCCACCGAAGACGCGCCCCCGATCGTGGTGATGACCGGTTGGGCCACGGTCGGCCTCGCCGTCGAAGCGATGCAGCAGGGCATCGGCGACTTCGTTGAAAAGCCCTGGGTCAATTCCCGGCTGCTCGAAATTCTGCAAAGACAAGTGCAGCTCGGCCGCGAGCGCCGCGAAGCCCGGCAAAAAGCCGCGGCCAACACCATCGCGCAGAGCGAAATTGCCACGCAGCTTCATGCGCAGGACCGCGAGATTGCAGAAGCGCGCTCGATTCAGCAGGGATTTCTGCCAAAAGAAATTCCTCAATTGCGCGGATACGAAATTGCCGGCGCCTGGCAGCCAGCGCGCGTGGTGGGCGGCGACTATTACGACATCCTTCCGTTCGGCCCAGAGACGCTAGGTATCTGCATTGGCGACGTTGCCGGCAAGGGTATGCCGGCGGCGCTGCTCATGTCTAACTTGCAGGCGGCTTTTCGAGGCTTCGCTTCCCCCTCGGTTGCTCCCGATGAGTTGTGCGAGCGTTTGAATTCGCTCATCTGCCGCAATATCGCGACGGACCGCTTCATCACTTTTTTCTACGCGCAACTGGACGGCCCGGCCCGCCGGCTGCGCTACACCAATGCCGGACACAATGCGCCAATCGTGTCGCACCGCGACGGCACGCACGATCGCCTTCTCGAAGGCGGTGGCATTCTCGGTGTGTTTCCGATCCAGGAGTTTGCGAGCGGCACCTACGATCTGGTATCGGGCGACCGCGTGCTGCTTTTTACGGATGGCGTCACGGAAGCGCACGTTCCGGAAGAGGAAGAGTTCGGTGAAGCGCGCCTGCTCGAGCTGCTCGAAAAAAATCGCGATGCAAGCGCCGAAGATTTGCAGAGAATTGTTTTGCAAGCCGCCGGCGAATTCTGCCGTGGCCACTGGCATGACGACGCCACCCTGATCGTCATTGCCGTCGAATGAATCCGCGAACAAGCAAGGGAGCGAAATGGGATCGCTGTCGCAAGACTTGACTTTTGCAGTCCGTACGCTGCGGAAGAATCCCGGTTTCACCGCGGTCGCGGTGTTGACGCTGGCGCTCGGCATCGGCGGCAACGCCACCGTGTTCAGCTGGATCCGCGCCGTGCTCCTGAATCCGCTCCCTGGCGTCGTGCACTCCGAACAAATGGCGGCCGTCGAAACGATGATGCCCAGCGGCGAATATCACACCAGTTCGTACCCGGACTATAAGGATTTTCGCGATCAGAACCATGTGTTCTCCGACTTGATCGGCTTTGAACTCTCGGGCGTGGACATGAGTCTGCGGAACGATGCGCCGCCGGAGCGCGTCTGGGGGATTATCGCCACCGAAAATTATTTCGACGTTCTCGGCGTGCACGCCGCCATCGGACGCACGTTTCATGCCGAGCCGAATCAGCCCCTGAATTCCGATCCCTACGTTGTCCTCGGCCAAGGGCTGTGGAAGCGGCTCTTCGGTTCCGATCCGAAGGTCGCGGGCCGCACCGTGCATATCAACGGACATCCGTTCACGGTGATCGGCGTTGCGCCGCCGCACTTTTTCGGAACGATCGTGGGCATTGAAGCGCAGTATTTCGTTCCCATGATGATGCAGCCGGAAGTGCTCCCCTTCGAGAACATCGAAGAGCGCGCGCCGACTTTCGTGCACATCCTCGGACGCCTTCGCCCCGGTGTGACGATCGCGCAGGCGCAAGCGGAATTCACCACCATCGCCGGGCATCTGGCGCAGGAATATCCCAATCCCAATGTCGGCAACGGCGTGGGTGTGTATGTGGCGCCAGTATGGAAAGCGCATTACGGCGTGCAGGATTTTCTGCGCAGCGTTCTCGGATTCTTGATGATTGTAGCCGTGCTGGTGCTGCTGATCGCCTGCGTCAACGTCGCGAATCTATTGCTGGCTCGCGCCTCGGCGCGTGAAAAGGAAATGGCGGTGCGCGCAGCACTCGGTGCCGGCCGCGGACGCCTGATTCGCCAACTGCTGGTCGAGAGTCTGCTGCTGGCCGCTGCCGGCGGCGCCGGTGGAATCGTGCTGGCACTTTGGGGCGCCAACCTTCTGAGCCTCTTCATGCCGCCAGCGCATTTGCCTATCGGACTGGGGGCGGAAGTTGACGGAACAGTTCTGATTTTCACCCTGATTATTTCCCTCGCTACCGGACTGATTTTTGGCCTGGCACCTGCGTGGCAGACCTCGCGCGCCAATCTGAATGAGTCGCTGAAATCAGCAAGCAGCACAACCGCTGCGAGCGCGCGGGGCCACCGTTTGCGCGATGTCCTGGTCGTATCGGAAATCGTGCTCGCCACGGTGTTGCTGGTTGCCGCCGGGCTACTATTGCGCAGCCTGCGCAAGGCGGAACAACTGGGCGCGGGCTTCAATACGAATCAGGTGACGCTCGCGGCATTCGATCTGGGCGGCAGCGGCTATACCGATGACCGCGCGATTGATTACTACGATCGCTTGCTCGAACGCATTCGCGCTTATCCAGGAGTTGAATCGGCCAGCCTGGAACGCTTCGTCCCCCTGTGGTTCACGGGCCGCGGCTACTCGGCGGTGTGGGTCGAAGGCTACGCTGCCAAACCCAATGAGTACATGGGCATTGATTATAACGTTGTCGGTCCGGACTATTTCAAGGTCGTGCAGATTCCACTGGTTTCCGGCCGGGATTTTTCAGAGCAAGATCGCGCGGGCGCGCCCAAAGTGGTGATCGTCAATCAAAGCATGGCGAATCGCTTCTGGCCCGGCCAGGACGCTACCGGGCATCGCGTGCACATCTGGAGTGATTGGCGCACCGTCGTCGGCGTCGTGCGCGACATCAAATACCACCGCATGAACGAGCCGCCGGAATCATTCATCTATCTTCCGGAACTGCAAGCCGACGGCACTGACGCGAACATTTTGCTGCGCTCGCAACTACCGCCGGCGGCAATCATCGGCGCCGTGCGGGCCGCGGCAAGCTCGCTGGACTCCAAGGTGCAACCGCTTGAGACGGACACGCTCGACGAGCTGCTGAAGCAATCTATGTTTGCCAACCGCACCGCGGCTTCGCTCGCTTCCGTCCTGGGCATTTTGGGAACGCTGCTCGCGGCGCTGGGAATTTACGGCGTGCTGACCTACAGCGTGAGCCAGCGAATTCGTGAAATCGGCATCCGTATCGCCTTGGGCGCGCAACGCAGCCACGTTCTGCGGCTGGTAGTTGGGCATGGGTTGCGTCTCGCGATTTTGGGCGCTGCGTTGGGAGTGATTGTCGCACTCGCGATTACGCGCGGGATGAGCAGCTTGCTTTTCGGAGTAAGCGCCACCGACCCGCTGACGCTGGCCATCGTGTTGTTGGTCGTTACGGCGGTAGCAGCGCTGGCGGCATACATTCCGGCGCGCCGCGCCACGCGCGTGGACCCCATGGTCGCGCTGAGATATGAATGATACCTACGTTCGAAGAGCGTGCCACGGCGGATAAGAATATTCGGCATGGCATTCGGCTTTTGCGCCCGAGAACCAAGAAGCTGCGAGCCACAGATCGCGCGCCATGGGGAGAGGAAAAGTGATCAAACTGATTGACGTCGAAAAATTCTACGAATCCGGCGCGGGCAAGACGTGGGTGCTGCGCCGCATCAACCTGGAAATCCGCGAAGGCGATTTCATCACGGTCATGGGGCCGTCCGGCGCGGGCAAATCCACTTTGATGGGCATCATCGGCATGCTCGATGGCGCCTGGAAGGGCGAATATCACCTGCTCGATAATCCCGTGCACAAGCTCGATAATCGCCGCCGCGTGGAGCTGCACAAAAAATATATCGGCTTCGTTTTCCAGCAGTACCACCTGCTCGACAATCTCACCGTCGCCGAAAATCTGGACTTGCCGCTTTCCTATCGCGATATCAAGAAAACCGAGCGCGAAGGAATGGTTGCGGACGCTCTGGATCGCTTCCAGATTGTCGGCAAGAAAGCGCTCTTCCCCAATCAGCTTTCCGGCGGTCAGCAGCAGCTGGTGGCCGTTGCACGCGCCGTGATTGGCAAGCCCAAACTGATCCTTGCCGACGAGCCCACCGGCAGCCTGCACTCCAGCCAGGGAAAAATGATCATGGACATGTTAAAGAAATTGAACGATGACGGCACCACCATCATCCAGGTAACGCACAACCACGAGTGGGCCGCCTACGGAAATCGCATCATTCAGCTCGCCGATGGTTGGATCGTGGATGGCGAATCCGTAAGCGGCGGAGCAGCCGTCGCTACCCGCTGAACGCGTGCGCACCGCGCGCGAAGAAGAGTGAATCATGACCGCGTTATTTCAAGACGTTCGCTACAGTCTGCGCATGATGGCGAAAAATCCCGGCTTCACATTTTTTGTGGTCGCCGTGCTGGCGTTGGGAATCGCGGCGAATAGCGCAATCTTTAGCATTGCAGACGCGGTGCTGGTGCGCCCGCTTCCCTACCGCCAGGCAGATCGCCTGGTGATGGTCTGGGAGGACGCTTCATCCTACGGGTTTCCGCGCGACACGCCGGCGCCGGGAAATTTTGCCGATTGGAAAGCGCGCAACCAGGTGTTTGAAGATATGGCCGCATCGGCTTTCCGTGGTTCATTCAACCTCACGGGCGACGGCAATCCCGAAGAGATTCCGGGCGATCTCGTAACTGCAAATCTTTTTTCCGTACTTGGCGCTCGTCCGGCTCTCGGCCGCGGCTTCATCGCCTCCGACGATGTGCCGGGAGCGCCGCGCGTGGTGATTTTGAGTCAAGGGCTCTTCCTGCGCAGGTTTGGCGGCGATCCCCAGATCATCGGCAAGCAACTGTGGCTCAATTACGAAAAATACGATGTGGTCGGCGTGATGCCGCGGGGTTTCCAGTTCCCGGACCGCGATCCCCAGCTTTGGGCGCCGGTACAATTTACGACAGCACAATTGGCGAACCACGGGAATCATCATCTCCAGGTCGTTGCACGTCTGAAGCCCGGCGTGTCGCTCAAAGTCGCGAATGCGGACATGGCTGCAATCGCGAAGCAGTTGGAGCAAGAGCATCCCTCCGAGAACGCCAAAGTCGGCGCGTATGCCGTCCCGTTGCGCGAAGAACTTACGGGGAAGACGCGTCCGGCGCTGCTCGTCCTGCAGGGAGCTGTTTGCTTCGTGCTGCTCATCGCCTGCGCCAACGTGGCCAACATGCTGCTGGCGCGCGCTTCCGGCAGGCGGCGCGAAATTGCCATGCGGCTGACGCTCGGCGCGAACCGGTGGCGCGTTGCGCGGCAACTATTGACTGAGAGCCTATTGCTCGCCGCGCTTGCCGGAGCGGCCGGACTGCTCCTGTCGACGTTCGCAACGCAGTTGCTCGTGAGCCTGATTCCCGAAGGTATCGCGCCCATGAACGGATCCGGCGTGAATAGCCATGTTCTGGTTGTCACGCTGATAATTTCCGTCGCCGCCGGAATTCTTTTTGGCATCCTTCCGGCGCTCCGGGTGTCACGACTCGATCTCGTCACATCTCTGAATCAGGGTGGACGCAGCGGCATCGGAACGGGCCGCCGCTTGCGCGACGCGCTGGTGGTCTCCGAAGTGGCGCTCGCGATAGTGCTGTTGGCGGGCGCAGCGCTGATGTTGCGCAGCTTCGAAAAACTGTTGCATCTCGATCCCGGTTTCCGCGCCGATCATCTTCTGGTGGTCCGTACGCCGTTGCCGCGGCAGAAATACCAAGCGTTTGCGCTGCGGGCCGCTTTCTATAGCGACGTCCTCGCGCGCGTCGCGCGCTTGCCGGCGGTCACCGCGGCTGGCTACACCACCTGGGTTCCGCTCACCAATTACGGAGGTGCCACGGGCATCACCGTCGAAGGAAGGCCGCGACCTGCGCCGGGTCAAATACCGATTCCCAATTGCCGCATCATCAGCGACGACTACATTCGCGCGCTCGGCATGAAGCTGGTTGACGGGCGCGCACTCGACCAGCGCGACGGCACCGCGGCTCCACCCGTGGCGCTCATCAATCAGACGATGGCTCGAAATTTGTGGCCGGGAGAAAACGCCGTCGGCAGGCGCTTCAAGCAGGGAGGCTTCGAGGAGGCTTCGCCGTGGATCACCATCGTGGGAATCGTTGGCGACGTTCACCAGGCAGGCCTCGATTCACCAGCCCGGCCAGAGATGTACTTGCCGTACCTGCAGCAGGACTTCGGATTTGAACCCGAGTATCTCGTCGTGCGCACGCCCGGTGATCCGATGCTCATAGCAGACGCGGTCCGCCGGCAGGTTTGGGCCGTTGATAAGGAGCAGCCGGTGGCGGGCGCGATGCCGCTGGAAGAGTTGGTGGACGATACGCTTGCTCCGCGAAAGACGCAAGCGGGCTTGCTGGGCGGTTTTGCCGTACTAGCGTTGCTGCTTGCCGCGCTGGGGATTTATGCGGTGTTGTCTTTCACCGTCACCCAACGCACTCAGGAATTCGGCGTGCGCATGGCTCTGGGAGCGCAACCCGACGATGTATTGCATATGGTGTTGTCGCAGGGTGTCCGGCTTTTTACTTTGGGAGCCAGCATCGGGTTGGCGGCAGCGTTCGCTCTTTCGCGCACGCTCGAGCATTTGCTCTATGGCGTGAGCGCAACCGATCCGATCTCGTTTGGCCTGGTCACTCTGCTTTTGGCTGGCGTCACGCTGCTGGCCTGCTATTTCCCGGCGCGCCGCGCGATGCGCGTGGATCCGATGATCGCGCTGCGGTACGAATAAGCGCTGCGGATGAAAATTGCGAGCGGGCGAAAACATGCCCGGCGCACGGAGTGGATTGGCCCGAGAGGTGGACATCAAGTGACGACGCAGTAAGATAGGCTGTCACTTGAGCGCTTCTTGGGGGCGAAAATTATGGACACACTTTGGCAGGATTTGCGTTATGGCGCGCGCATGCTGCGGCGAAACCCGGGTTTCGCGGCGGTCGCCATTTTGACTCTGGCGATCGGGATTGGCGCGAACATCGTGATTTTCAGCGTCGTGAACGGAATTTTGCTTAAACCTCTGCCGTTTCCGGATTCCCGCCGCGTCGTCACTCTTTGGGAGACCGACGCGAACCGCAACATCACGCGCGGCACGGCCTCGGCTGCCGAATTTCTGGATTGGCGCGACATGAATCACGTTTTCGTGGAACTTTCCGCCTCTCGCGCCCTGTCCTTCGCGATTACAGGCAGCGGCGAACCCGAAAGGGTGTGGGGCTCACAAGTATCCGGGAATTTTTTTCGCATGCTGCGCGTCACTCCAGTGATCGGCCGGGATTTTACGCCCGACGATGAACAGGCCGGTCATGAACAGGTCGTCCTCTTGGGTTACGGCTTGTGGCAACGCCGCTACGGCGGCGATTCCGGAATTCTGGGCCAGACGATTCTGCTCGATGAAAAGCCTTTCACGGTCATCGGAGTCTTGCCGCGAAGCTTTTCTCTTTATGGCACACTTCCGGATTTCGAGCTGTGGAAGCCGTTTGCATTTAGTCGCACCCAACTCGATCGCGAGGATCACGAACTCGTAATTTTCGCGCGGCTCAAAGATGGCGTGCCCATTTCCCAGGCGAACGCCGAAATGATAACCATTCAGGAGCAACTCAAAAAACAGTATCCTGCCTTCGACCAGAAGAACGGAATCCGCGTGGTTGGCTTCCACGACGAGCTGGTCAGCACGCTGCGCCCGGGCTTGCTGCTTCTCCTGGCAGCCGTCGCGTTTGTTCTGCTGATCGCTTGCGCCAATGTCGCGAACCTGATGCTTGCGCGCGCCGCCGTCCGCGAACGCGAGATCGCACTGCGAGTTTCTTTGGGTGCGGGCAGGCGGCGAATTTTCCGGCAACTCCTGACGGAAAGCGCGCTGCTCTCTCTTGTCGGTGCGGCAATCGGTATTTTGTTCGCCTACGGCGGCATCCACATCCTGCGCGACGCCGTCATTTCCGGACAAGGCTCGCGAATTCCTCACCCGGAATGGATCGCCATTGATGCCACCGTACTGGGTTTCACGATCCTGGTTTCCCTGGCCACTGGAATACTTTTTGGTTTCGCCCCGGCGATTCAGATTTCGCGGTCTGCATTGTTCGAATCGCTGAAGGAAGGAAGCCGCGGTTCCACGGCGGGACGTCACAACCAGCTGGCGCGTTCCGTGCTGGTGGTTTCCGAAGTCGCTTTTTCGCTGATGCTGCTGGTGGGAGCGGGCCTGCTGGTTCGCAGCTTTGCGCTGATGTTGGCCGAGCCCCTGGGATTCCAGCCAGAAAATTTGTTGACGGGCCAGATGCTTCTACCCGAATCACACTATGCCGATGGCCAGCACATCGCGAATTTCTATCAGGCCGTGGTCGAACGCGTGAATGCGATTCCCGGCGTGACCTCCGCAAGCGCCGCGAATTTCTTGCCATTGACCCGCTGGAATGGGTTCTGTGATTTCGATATCGCCGGCCGTGCAACTCCGCCCTCGGGTGAACATTTCACGGGTCTATACCGCGTCGCGGACTGGCGCTATTTGCAGACAATGGGCGTCCCGGTGAAGGAGGGGCGTGACTTCAACGCTGCCGACGGGCCGGATTCTCAGGGCGTCGTGCTCGTCAACGAAACCCTCGCGCACCGCTATTGGCCCGACGCGGACCCCGTCGGCCAGCAGATCCGTTTGCTCTTTCCCGCGACCAGGACTCCATGGCAACCCATCCCGCACCAGGGCTGGCTCACCATCGTGGGAGTCGTCGGCGACGTCAGGGATTGGGCGTGGTCCGAACCCAAGTCGGGTCAGCTTTATCTGCCGGAGACGCAGAATCCTTCGCGGCTCATGAGTCTGGTGGTGCGCTCCGGCGGCGATCGCGCGCAATTGACCGCCGCGGTTCGCCGCGCCATCGAAAGCGTTGATCCCGATCAGCCCATGACGGATGTGAAGACGATGGAAGAATATCTCGCGGTGGCTTTCTCCCAGCGCCGCCTGAATATGTCGCTGCTGGCATTTTTCGCGGTGGTCGCGGCGCTGCTCGCCGCCATCGGGATTTATGGCGTGATGGGCTACGCCGTCACGCAGCGCTCCCACGAAATCGGCATTCGCATGGCCCTGGGCGCCGAACCTGACGACGTGTTGCGCATGATCGTCGGCGACGGCATGAAACTCGCGTTGCTGGGCCTGGTGATAGGGATCACCGCTTCGCTCGTGTTGATGAAATATCTCGAGAGCCAGCTCTACGGCGTCAAGGCCCGCGATCCGCTCACCTTCATCGGTGTAGCCGCAGGCCTCGCGCTCGTCGCGCTGGCCGCCTGTTATTTTCCAGCGCGGCGCGCCACGAAAGTCGATCCGTTGGTGGCGCTGCGCTATGAATGAGGAAACCAAATGACCTATGCATCCGATATTTCAACGAACGAGACCGGCGGTAAAATCCAGGGAGAATCCTTTCGCGCCATGATGCCAGCCAACGCACCACGAACCCGAATCCTCGTAGCCGACGATCAGCCGGATATTCGCGAGGCCTTGCGCCTGCTTTTGAAAGGCGAAAAATTTGAGACGGAGACAGTCGCTTCGCCGGCCGCGGTGATGTCCGCTCTCGAGGCGCGCGAGTTCGACGCGCTTCTGATGGATTTGAACTACGCGCGCGACACGACCTCCGGCCAGGAAGGACTGGATCTGCTTTCGAATATTCGCGCCAAGGACAGCACGCTGCCCATCATCGTCATGACCGCCTGGGGCAGCCTGGAACTAGCCGTGGAAGCCATGCGCCGCGGTGCGAAAGATTTCGTACAGAAGCCGTGGGAAAACGCGCGATTGCTGGCCATCTTGAAAACTCAGATCGAGCTATCGCAAGCGTTGCGCAAAGGCCAGCGCCTCGAAGCGGAAAACCGGCTGTTGCGCGCGGATGGCCGTCCGGTCATGATCGCCGAATCCGCGTCCATGCGTCCGGTGATGGACCTGATCGCGCGCGTGGGCCCGTCGGATGCCAACGTTTTGATCACGGGCGAGCATGGCAGCGGCAAGGAGGTTGTGGCGCGAACTCTCTACGCGCTATCTTCGCGCTCGGGCCGGCCGCTGGTCACCGTGAACGCCGGCGGATTGCCCGAAGGCGTTTTCGAAAGCGAATTGTTCGGCCACGTGAAGGGCGCGTTCACCGATGCAAAGGCGGATCGCGTGGGCCGCTTCGAACTGGCCGACGGCGGCACGCTGTTCCTTGATGAAATCGCCAACGTGCCCATGAATCTGCAGGCCAAGCTGCTGCGCGCGCTGGAAACGGGTGAATTGGAACGCGTGGGTTCTTCCACCACGCGCCGCGTGGACGTGCGCATTATTTCGGCGACGAACGCGGACGTGCAAACTGAAGTAACTGGCGGACGATTCCGCGAGGACTTGCTGTTTCGCTTGAACACCATCGAAATCCACCTGCCGCCGTTGCGCGAGCGCAAGGAAGACATTCCGCTGCTGGCGCATCATTTCTTGCGGCAATCGGCGCAGCGTTACCGCAAACACTTGGAAGGATTCGAGCCGGTGGCATTGCAGATCCTGCTGGATCATCCCTGGCCCGGAAATATTCGGGAACTCGACCATTCCGTCGAGCGCGCCGTGCTGATGGCCGAAGGTGCAGCCGTCCGCGCCAGCGATCTGGGCTTGCGTCCCGCGCGCGAGGCCTCTCTGCGGCTGGACGAAATGAGCATCGAAGACGTCGAGCGCGTGCTGATCCAGAAAGCGCTGGCGCGTTTTGGCGGCAACGTCAGTCACGCCAGCAAGGCGTTGGGCTTGAGCCGCAGCGCGCTCTACCGCCGCCTGCAGAAATATAGCCTTTGACTCCTCTGCTCTATGAACGCCGAATTTTGCTGCTGGCCCTGGCCGCGGGGCTGGGAGGCACGGCGGTAGCTCTGATTCTTCTGTGGACGGGGAGTTTTACGTCCAAGCTGCAGTGGACTCTCACGGTGGCAATGGTAATCGCCTGGCTCAGCTTTGCGTTTTCGGCGCAAAGCCGCGTCATGTTCCCCTTGCGCACGCTTTCGAACCTGCTGGCCGCGTTGCGTGAAGGAGACTTTTCCATCCGCGCGCGGGGTGCGAACCGTGAGGATGTGCTCGGCGAGGTTTTGTGGGAAGTGAACGCGCTGGGTGAAACGCTGCGCAAGCAAAGGCTTGGCGCGCTGGAAGCCACCGCACTGCTGCGCAAAGTGATGGAGGAAATTGACGTCGCCGTGTTTGCCTTCGATGGCGCAGGCTGTCTGCGCCTGGTGAATCGCGCGGGTGAGCGCATTCTCAGCCAGCCGGAGGATCGCATCCTCGGACACACGGCGATCGAGTTGGGTCTTTCGGAATGCCTCGAGGGCGAAACGCCGCGCATCGCGCAAATCGCTTTCCCCGGAAAATCAGGGCGCTGGGAAATTCATCGCGGAAGTTTTCGCGAAGCCGGCCTGCCGCACCAGCTGCTGGTTATCACGGATTTAAGCCGCGCCTTGCGTGACGAAGAGCGCCAGGCCTGGCAGCGCCTGATCCGTGTTCTCGGCCACGAACTGAATAACTCTCTTGCGCCGATCAAATCGGTCGCGGAAAATTTGGGCAGCATGCTCGGCCGCGAGGATCGCGCGCCGGATTGGCAGGAAGATATGCGCAGCGGCCTCAACGTGATCGCAGCGCGCACCGACGGTCTCGCGCGCTTCATGAACGCCTACGCAAGGCTTGCCAAGCTCCCGCCGCCGGTTTTTCAGCCGATGAACGTCGGCGTCTGGGTGCGCCGCGTCGTCGGTCTGGAGCCGCGTCTCCCCGTGCAGCTGCAGGCCGGCCCCGACACCGAAATTCAAGCCGATCCCGATCAGCTCGAGCAACTACTGATCAATCTGCTACACAACGCGGTGGACGCTGCGCTGGAAACCGGCGGCGGCGTGCGCGTCGGCTGGGAACGCCAGAACGGCAGCATCGAAGTGTGGGTTCAGGACGACGGGCCGGGGATTCCCAGCGCCGCGAATCTTTTCGTGCCATTTTTCACAACCAAGCAGGGCGGCTCGGGAATCGGTCTGGTTCTGAGCCGGCAGATCGCCGAAGCTCACGGCGGCTCGCTTACTCTTGAAAATCGCCCTACGCATCGCGGCTCGGAAGCTCGCCTCCGGCTCCCGCTCAATAATTAGAAGCTTGTTGCGTCGCTCATTCGCGCCCAAATTGACGGAACTTCACTCGCGCAAAAAAAACCGGCGGTTGGAGGCCATCCAACCGCCGGGCTCGGGGGGACAAAATTCGTTTACTGCTGCTGTTGCTGTTGCGGTTGTTGTGGATCCTTCTTCGCCAAGTCCGCTTTCGTCGGGTCCGCCGAGATGCCGGTTCCGGGCTTCTGATATCGCATCAGGAACGGCATGAACGGCGTGACTTCGAACGGCATCTTTTCACGCGCCGAAAGCAGCGGGATCGGTTTCGCCTTCACCAGCTCGACGTGATCGCCCCAAGGGTCAAGCTTGATGCGCGCCCCTACTGGGAGAGCGGAGATCTGATCGATCTTCGTGGGATCCAGCGTCGGGCCGGCGCTCAACAGCGATGCGCTCAGAGACACGCGATTGCCGAGGTGCGGATTGATCAGCGCAGGCAAGTTCTTCGATTGCGCGTCCAGTTGTTTCAGGAAGAGTCCGGCGCTGGCCAGCTTGTCCTTGTAAGGAGAATTCTTCAGCAGTTCCAGCGCCTTGTCGTTGGCCATCTGAATCTGCGCCGGGCTGTCCTTGAACGAAAAACGAGCCATCGCTTCCGTGGTGGTTACGTTGGTGGTGTCGTTGAATCCCCACTGATCGGTGGAAGGCTTGGTGACGATGATATCGGCCAACTCCTGCGCCAGCATCGTCGCCAGGCTCGCTTCATCAGGCAGCACGTCCAGCAACCCGCGACTCAAAACGATGGTGTGCCCGATCGAAAACATTTCCAGAGTTCCGGTCAGCAGCACGCGGCAGTGAACTTCCGGTTGCACGTCCAGGTTGTTGGTGACTTCCAGGTTGTTCACCACCGTTTCCAGCACCTTGTCCACTTCTCCTGGAGGCGCGAGCAAGCCGATGCGCTGCAGGCGATCCAGCACATTGATTTCGGCAACATGTTGCCATTCACGCTGTGCCTCGATGGGTGATTTATCCTGCGACTGCGCGGCCTGGTCTTGAATCGTGGGCGATTCGATGGTCATCTCGCTGAATTCTTCCTGACGGCCCACGTTCTTCAGGTTGTAGCCCCACAAACGCGTCTGCGATTTGAAGCGAATGTCTCCGCCGAAGAAGTCGCGGAGATCGGATTCCTGGCTGTAGATGTATGCAGGTAGCCACAGTCCGGGCTGGACGTTCAAGCGCCAGCTGTCGAAATGCAAGTTGAAGGCATTGATGCCCGCGATCGGGGTGTAAACGCCGTTAAAGCGGACAATCGTGAAAGTCTGATCGTCAGCCCAGACGCGGCCCTTGAAACGGCCCTTGCCCGATTTCGGCAGCGGCGTGATGTCGAACACCACGCAGCGAACTTCGCCCAGGAATTCGCGCCGCACATAATCAAACTGATAGTGCTGGCGATCGAATCCGTTCGTATCAATATAAATCATCTGCAGGAAACCTTCCGGCACGTACGAAGAAGTGAACAAGCCGCTCATATGCGAAAGAGGATTGAACGCATCAAGCTTTCCTTTTCGCGTGTGCAGCATCGAGTTGTCCACGATGCCTTTGGAGAGGTCGGCCTGGCCCAGAAAATAGTGGTCCTTCACCGGAATGGCGCCCATCTCCTTGTCGGTCTTCATGTCCTGAATATAGGTTTCGATCAACGGACTGAAACGCCGGATCGTCGCCACTTCATCGTGTTCGCGCGCGATCAAGTGGTCGATCGCTTGATCCACGGTCACTACCGGAGCCGAAGTGTTCGCCCCTGCCTGTGGCTGGGTTTGATCAACAGTTTTTGTGGTTTGTGCGGATACTGACCCGGCCAGGAAACCGGCCAGCATTATTGCCAAACCAATGTTCTTGCACGTGCGCATCTCCATTCCCCTTTCAAGACGCCAATTGGAATACGATGTGGACGATGGCGGTCGAATCCACTGTTTGGCCATCCTGTTGTGCCGGCTTGAAGCGAATCTGCCGCGCTGCTGCTTGCGCGGTCTCATCAAGACCGTAACCAAGACCTTGCACGACACGCAGGACCTTGACGTCCCCCGACGCCGTGAAAACTACCTGTAAGAGAACCTCGCCTTCGATATTCTTAGCCTTGGCTTCGTTCGAATACGTCGGTTTTGGCTTGAATAGAATTTCCACCGGCGTCGATTTCGCCGCGACGTTCGCCGTCTGCTTTATTTTCGGCGCTGCGACTGCGACATTTTCGTCGCCGAAACCTCCCTGCTGGACCTTGCCATGTGGCGGCCCGCCCGGGCTTCCCACCGCGACTCCGTTACCAAACCCGGTGCTGGCGATCACGCCCTTCGCTCCCTTCGCGCCGCCTGTCCCGTTGCCGGTGCCAGGCCCTGTGGGCATGTCGTACGCGCCTTGGATATTGATGTTCGCCGCCTTGTTTGTCTTGCCGTTGGCCGGCACGCCGTTGGGATCGCCGAATCCGCCCGTCTGCACCGCTTCGCGAGGTTTTTTCAATGTTGGAATCGCCGAACTGCCCATGGACATCGGCGGAGTATGATCCGGGAAAGCCTTCGCCACTTCCGTCATGTCGGGCGGAGTTTCTTTACGCACAGCCGGTTTCTTGACGATTGGGGCTGTGGCCACCACCGGCGCGTAAATTCGCGGCTTCGGCAATTCCACGACCGGTTCCGGTTTTGGCTTGGGAATTACCTTAACGACTTCGCGCTTCACTGGAACAGGTTTCGGCGCTGGCTGCACCGGCTGCGGTTTCCAAGCTACGATCGGAGGCGCTTCGATCGGCGTCGTCCAGTAGCGCTGCACAATATCGAGCTTTTGCGGCAGCAGCAGGGGTATCACCACCAGCAAGATTACTGCCGCGATCTGCAGCCCAAATCCGGCGCTGAACAGGTCCCAACGAAGTTCGGCCTCCGGTAGCAGCGATGCATTAAAGACAGCTCGATTTGTACTGTGCGACATAACGATCACCAGGATCCTTGAATCAAGAAATTAAGATGCGTCGAGACAGAATTGCGGCTTACAGTTCATTAGTACTAGAACGAGGGGCTGGGGAAAATAGAACTCGAGTACTATTCTACCCCCAGTCGTGTTGAAAGCGATAACCCAAGCTCTGGGGGTAGCTGGAACGTTAGCCCCTCGGCGGATTCGTTGCGGAAAGTCGAACCACATGGATGCTCCCATGTATTAACTTAACCCGACCGGAGGGGTCAGTCGGGAATTATAATGATTGAATGTGGCGTAAGTGAAGGGGCACGACCGTGGCCGGCCATGCCCCCTGCTCACGCTGTTTCTTTACGGAACTGCTACAGCTTAGTGCGGCTGGACGACTGAATATCCCGTCACGCCGCCATGATTTACCAGCAACAACAAGGGCTGATTCGCTGCCGATGCGACCGCCTGCCGGTATTCGCTCAGGCTCCGCACCGGTTTGTGGTTGATCTCCTGGATTACGTCTCCGCGACCGATCGGAGGCTGCGCCGCAGCCGCTGGGCTGGACGGGTCCACGGAGGTAACCACCACTCCGTGAGCTCCCGCGCCCAAGTTAAGCTGCTGGGCGATCTCCGGCGTCAGCTCGTCTACTTCCACTCCCTCGAGTCCACCGCCGCTCTCGGTTCCGTTGCTCTCTTCGGCTTGCGCTTTTTCCGGCAGTTCGCCCAGAGTCACTGTGTAGGGTTGCGTTTTTCCGTCCCGCCAGACGTCCAGCTTCACCGCAGTGCCCGGCGCCATCTGCGAGATTCGCAGCCGCAGGTCAACGTAGTCGCTAACCGGCTGCGCGTTGAGCTTGACGATCACATCGCCCTTCTGCAATCCGGCCTTCGATGCCGGCGTATTCGGAGAGACGTCGCCAATCAGCGCGCCGCCGCTCAGGTTGTAATTGAAAGCCTTGGCAATTTCCGGCGACAGGTCCTGAATGTGTACGCCCAGGTATCCGCGCACTACTTTGCCGTGCGAGAGAATTTGATCCATCACCGGCTTCGCCATGCTCATGGGAATCGCAAATCCCACGCCTTCGTTGCCGCCCGAACCGTGTGAAAGAATGGCCGTGTTGATACCCACCAGGTTGCCGTGGATATCAATCATCGCGCCGCCCGAATTTCCCGGGTTGATCGCCGCATCGGTCTGGATGAAGTTCTCGTAATCCTCAATTCCCAGTTGTCCGCGGCCGGTGGCGCTGACGATTCCCATCGTGGCCGTCTCGCCGATTCCGAACGGATCGCCAATCGCAAAAATCAAATCTCCCACGTTGAGCTGTGAAGAATCGCCCAGCGGAAGAGTCGGTAAACCACTCGCTTCGATTTTCAGCACCGCGATATCCGTCTTGGGATCGGCGCCTACTAGCTTGGCCTTAAATTCGCGCTTGTCGCTCAAATACACTTTGATGTCCGAAGCGCCGTCAATCACGTGATTGTTGGTCAGAATCGTTCCATCCGTTGTCACGATCACGCCGGAACCCAAAGCCTGCTCGCGCTCTGCGTGCGGCTTTCCGCCGCCGAACTGATCGCCGAAGAATTGGCGGAACATCGGATCGTTAAAAAATGGCGACATCTGGTTCCCCTGCGGCTTCACCATTTTCGATGTGCGAATGTTTACGACCGCGGGCAGCGCGGGCTTGATTACCGCGGAAAATCCGTTCGCGAAATTTCCAAGGCTTACCGGCAGCGCGTTTTGCGCGATGGCGATTGGCTCTCGGGGCGAGCCCAGAACGGTGTGACCCGCCCAGTCTCTGAATCCCTGCGAGAGGAGGGCTCCCCCCGCGAACGCCGCGATCACCACGACGGTGGCTACCCAGCGGCGAATACTGAAGCTACTGCGTTCCATGGCTGTCTCTCCTTAATATCGTCTTCTCTGAACTTTCGATTATATCGCGCGGAGCGCTACGTTGGCACTACGGCGAATATGGTATTTGACGTAACAGCCGGAAATAAGTGTTTCTATGCCCCGGCGGGAAACCCGGTTCTTTCCCCGCTATATAGATGCAAAGAATACGCTTGGGGTTCCCTGAGCGATTTCGTTCCTCATCCGTCCAAAGACGCGGCTCTGGTATCCTTATATATTGTGCTGTACCGTGTGTGCCGCAACGGGTGGCACCCAGACGCGGCGCCGCATCACGGCCGCCGGATTTTCTGCCCCGGGATTTTCCCGACACTGAAATTGAAAATGAAAAGGAGCTCTGGCATGATCCGAAAAATCCTCGCGCTGGTATGCAGCGCGGCGTTCTTATTGATGACAGCGCGACCGGCAATCTCCGCTCCTGGCGAACGGCGGCCAGCGCCTACTGCGGACGACGACGCCACCTTGAAAGCTCTGGTCGCCATTGCCGGCGCCGGAGCCATGCAGGCGCACGCCTACCAGGACCTGGAAGAATTGAGTGACGACATCGGCGCGCGCGTCACCGGCTCGCCCGACGCGGCTCGCGCCATCGCCTGGGGCTTGGTGAAGATGAAAGCGATCGGCTTGGAAAATGTTCACACCGAACCTTGGAAAATTTCGCGCGGCTGGACGCGCATCTCCGCGGACGCCGAACTGGTCGCGCCCATCCGTCGCAAACTGATGGTCGATTCGCTCGGCTGGGTCGGGTCCACGGCGCCCGGAGGCGCCGAAGCCGACGTCATCGCCGTGAACGCTTACCAGCTACAGGACGAGCTGAAAAATAATTCCGGCAACTGGCGCGGAAAGATTCTGCTGATCGTGCAAAAAGGCGAAGCGCCCAAAGACCGCATGAGCGCGTTCGTCCAGTTTGGCGGTTTTTTGATCGCTGCGCATAAATCCGGCGCCGTCGCCGTCATCGGCGGCCAGGGCGGCCGCAAGAGCACTGGAATGCACCTTACCCACACCGGCGCTCTCGGCTTTGATGCTTACTATGACATTCCCGTCGTCAGCATGGCCGCGGAAGATCAGGAACAACTCGAGCGCTACCTCGATCGCGGTCAGTTCGTGCGCCTGAAAATGAATGTGCAGAACCGCGCCACCGATGGTCCTGTGGATTCGGCGAATGTCGTCGGCGAAATTCGCGGCACGCAAAATCCCGAGCAAGTGATTGTTGTCGGCGGACACCTGGATTCCTGGGATCTTGCTTCCGGAGCCACGGACAATGGTTGCGGAACCGCAGTGACGCTCGGCGCGGCCGAGGCCATCGTCAAATCGGGATTCAAGCCCCGCCGCACCATCCGTTTCGTTCTGTTCACCGGCGAAGAGGAAGGTTTGCTCGGCTCACTCGCTTACGTGAAAGCGCATCAGAGCGAAATGGCCAACCACGTCGCGGCGCTGATTCTCGATAACGGGCAAGGCCCAGTCGTCGGCTTTCAACTCGGCGGCCGCGCGGACCTGATTCCCGCCGTTCAGAAATTCGCGAATTCCCTGCAGGCGTTTGGCGATCTAACAGTGGATGATGACGTGGAATTCGGCACCGACACCGGCCCGTTCACCCTGGCGGGACTTCCCGGCATCAACCTCAACCAGGATTCCCCGGATTACAAGTACACGCACCACTCCGCCGTGGACACTTTCGACAAAGTGAAGGCGGATATTCTGGATCGCGACGCCACGGTGATGGCCCTCGCTGCATTCTGGATCGCCGACCGCCCCGAGCGTCTGGCGAGCCCGTGGCCGCAGGAAAAAACCGCTGAAATGTTAGTCAACAAACACGAGGACGGCATCCTGAAAGCGTTCAATCTCTGGCCATTCGGCAATCTGGGAACCGCGCCAGCAACCCAATAGCCAATCACCATTGCGCGCGGGATTTTTTCCCACTCGCAAACTTAACTAATTAATCGCGCGATCAAAAACGCCGCGGCCGCCGCCAGGCCGCCCACCAGAACCGTCTGCGTCCCGCCGCGCAATGGCTTCACTCCGGTGAAATGTCCTTTGATCGCGCCAAATCCAAACAGCGCCAGCAGTGTCACCGCGACAGAATAGATCAGCGCCAAATGCAGATCGTGATGGATCAACATGTACGGCGCCAGCGGCACCAAACCCCCGGCAATGTACGACGCGGCAATCGTCGCGGCGCTGCGTGTGGCCCGCGCGGGGTCCGGCGGTTCCAATCCGAGTTCGAACCGCATCATGAAATCCACCCATTTTTTCTGGTTTGCGGTGATCGTTGAAACAATCGGCGTCATCTGCTCTTGCGTCAGACCGTAATCGCGAAAAACTTTCGCCACTTCTTCCGTTTCAATTTCCGGCAGCTCTACCGTCTCGCGATATTCGCGGTCCAGTTCCGATGCATAATGTTCCGTATCGGTCTTCGCAGCCAGGTACCCGCCCAATCCCATGGCGATCGATCCAGCCGCAATTTCCGCCAGCCCCGCCGTCACCACGATGCCCGTGGATGCCACCGCGCCCGTCAGTCCGGCAGCCAGCGCGAAGGGAACGGTCAGTCCGTCCGACATTCCAATAACAATGTCGCGCACCGCAGCCGTCGCGGTGAAATGCTTTTCCACGTGTTCGACCGATGGCATCCTCGACTCCCTCGCTTCACCCAATATTTCCAGCTGCCCGTACCCCTGTTCCCCGGCAGGCGCGTATAATTATGGGGCAGGAACCGCAAAACAGGAGGTACATTATGACCGCAACTTCTACAGGACAAGGAGCCGCTCCGCAGATGACTTTCACAGTGCCGCCTTTGCCGTATGCATTCGACGCTCTGGAACCCTACATAGACGCGAAAACCATGGAAATTCACCACGACAAACACCACGGCGCCTACGTCACCAACCTGAATAAGGCGCTCGAGGGCCACGCCGACCTGCAGAAACTTTCCGTCGAAGAATTGCTCGCGCAGATCAACAAAGTACCGGACGCGATCCGCGCCGCGGTGCGCAACAATGGCGGCGGACACATGAACCATTCCATGTTCTGGAAGATCATGAAGAAAGGCGGAGGCGGCGAACCCGGGGGCGAACTGGGCAAAGCCATCAGCGCCGCATTCGGCAGCTTCGCGGACTTCAAAACAAAGATCAACGATGCGGGCGTCAAGCGCTTCGGCTCCGGCTGGGCCTGGCTACTGTTCCGCGACGGAAAACTCGTCATCGAGTCCACCGCGAATCAGGACAATCCCGTCATGGACGGCGGAAAGGCCTTCTTCGGTGTGGACGTCTGGGAGCACGCTTACTACTTGAAGTATCAGAACCGCCGCCCCGAATACCTCGAGGCCTGGTGGAACACCATCAACTGGGCGCAAGTGGAAGAAAATTTCGCCCACGCCAAGAAGTAAATCCAATCTCAGCCACTTTTCGATTTGCAGGGGCGGGTCCACCGCTCGCCCCTGCAATCTTTCGCCGCGTTCTTCTTTGCTTTCGTAGCGGCGGCATTCAGAGTCTGTGTCAGAAATCGAGCATCTTTGTGGGTCGTGGCTTTCGCCACGACCTAAGCCGCAAAGTCCGTGCGGCCTTAGCCGCTGAAGTTCCGCCTTTGGGGTCGCCATACAGGCCCTAAAGGCGGGAGCAGTTGCCTTGGCCTTCATCACGCCCCGGGCAAAATCCAATGCTCCAGCGCAAGAATTGCGATCGCCGCGAGTGTTGTGATCAGCGTCACGATGAATCCCACGCGTGCGAACTCCCAAAATGTAATTTTCACCTTCTTGCCCGCCTGCTGCAGCACAATCAAATTCGCCACGGAACTGAATGGCGTCGCATTGCCAGCAAGCGTGCTGGTAGAGGCCACCGCCAGCCAAATGTAATGCGTGTTCGGAAACGAAGGCACCAGCGGACGGAACAGTAGCACTGCGGGCAGATTGCTCACCAGATTCGAAAGAATCAGCATCACGCCGCTCACCGCGAATAATTGCGACGTCATTCCGCCCTGCAGCCACGCCTGAAAATATCCGATCAGGCGTTCCAGCGCGCCCGAGGCCTCAAATCCCTTGATCACCACGAACAGCGACGCGAAAAATAACAGCAGCTCCCAATCCAGTCGCTGATAAATGTTCTGCGCCTTTACTCGTCCGATGATCAAGATGAATGCGCCCACCGAAATCGCCACCAGTGGAAACGAGTAGCCCAGAATCCACAGCACAATCACGAGCGCCGCGGCGATGCAGCATTTGATCAGCAGGACACGCTCTATTTTCACCGGGAGTGACGGCGGTCGGCGTTTCAGCGGGTGGTGAATAATCTCGCGGCGGAAGAAAAGAGCGAGCACGGCGACATTGATCGCCATTCCCACCACTGAAACCGGCGCTAGATGCGCCAGAAATCCCAGAAACGAAAAATGCGCCGAAACTCCGATCACCGCGTTCTGCGGATTTCCCGTCACCGACATCGCCGATCCTATGTTCGCGGACGTGGCTACTGCGATCAAATATGGAATCGGCGGCACTTCCAGCCTTTGCGTCACCACCAGCACGATCGGAGTGAAAATCAGGCAAATCGTATCGTTCACAAAAAACGCCGCCAGGATCCCCGTCGCGAACACCAGCAGCACCAACAACTGGAAGCGCGTTCGCGCGATCGCCGCCACGTGCACCGCGATCCAATCGAAGAATCCCGAAATCTGAAAATGCGCCACCAGGATCATGATGCCCAGCAGGAAAATCAAGGTGTTCCAATCGATCGTCTGGTACGCCTCGGCGAGCGGCACCGCGCCCACCAGCACCATTGCTACCGCGCCACAAAAGGCCGCCGCGGTGCGATCCAGGTGGCTCCCGCGTCCGCTTTCCACCGCGATCAAAATGTAAGTGGCCAGAAAAATCGCGACGGGAATCCAGTGGCTCTGCGCGAAAGTGGAGGTCATCTGATTCATTTTCCGAAAGATCGAGCCCCGGGCTCGAAGGCGGTGAGCTTAACGTGCCTCTACTGCGGCTGAAAAGTGATTCTTTGTTTTCTGCCGTGTTTTTCTGTGGCCGCCAGGGGGAATATCGCGCGTCAGCGTTATTCCGAGCCAAGAAATGCGAAGCGCAGCAGAAAAATGCCCGACAGCACCCAGATCAGCGGGCTGATGTCCCGATATTTTCCCGCGCCAATCTTCAAGCAGGTGAACGATAGCAGGCCCAGACTCAGCCCAGTGGCGATGCTGAACGTCAGCGGCGTCGCGACCAGCGTGAGGAACGCGGGGAAAGCCTCGCTGAAATCGTCCCAGCGAACTTTAGCGATCGAGCCGCACATCAGCGCGCCTACCAGAATCAGCGCGGGCGCCGTCGCGTACGTGGGAATCGCGGCCACCAGCGGCGCGCAAAACATCGCCACGAAAAAAAGTCCGGCGATCACCAGATTCCCCAATCCTGTGCGTGCGCCAGCAGCCACACCCGCGGCGCTCTCGATGTAACTTGTCACTGTGGACGTCCCGGTCAGCGCGCCCACCATCGTTCCGAACGCATCCGCGAGTAAAGCACGGCTGGCGCGCGGCAATTTTCCATCGCGCAGAAATCCGCCCTGCTCGCACACGCCCACCAAAGTGCCGACGTTGTCGAACAAGTCCACGAAGAAAAATACGAAGATCAATTCGCCCAGGCCCAGCCGCGCCGCCGAACGCAAATCCAGTTTCAGAAATGTGCCCGCAGGATGCGGCCAAGAAAATAACCGCCCGGGCAAGTGCGCCAGTCCCAGCGGGATACCCGCCAGCGCGATGGCCACAATTCCCAGCAAAATCGCGCTGCCCACTTTCCGAATCATCAAAATAGCGATCAGGATCACCCCAGCGGCCGCCAGCAGCACTTCCGGATCGGAAGTTTTTCCAAACGCCACAAAAGTCGCCGGATTCGCCACAATAATTTTCGCGTTCCGTAGTCCTACGAACGCGATGAACAACCCAATTCCCGCGGCCGTTGCATGCTTCAGGCAATCAGGGATGCCGTTCACAATGTGCTCGCGCACATTCGTCATCGTCAGCAGCACGAACAACAGCCCGGACAAGAACACCACGCCCAGCGCCGTCTGCCACGGCACCCCGCGCCCGATCACAATCGAGTACGTGAAGTACGCGTTCAGCGACATTCCCGGCGCCAGCGCGATCGGATAATTCGCCCAAAGTCCCATCACCAGCGTGGCCAGCGCCGCCGAAATACACGTCGCAAACAGCACGCCTTCCACCGGCATGCCGCCCTCCGCCAGAATTCGCGGGTTCACGACGACCACGTACGCCATGGTCATGAACGTCGTCAACCCAGCCAGCAGTTCGCGGCGTACGGTGGTTTTGTTTTCGGCGAGGTGGAACACGCGCTCGAGCAAAATGCTTCTCCCAGCCTAAAAGTGCGCAACTATAGGCCGCAGGCCGTCCGCCGTCAATGCCATAACAGGTATGGGATGAATTCAGAATGCAGCGGCGTCGCCACTGCAAAATTGTTGCCCAGGAACAAAGTCGGAAAATTTGCGAGAAATCATCACACTCGTGCGCGCGAAAAGAACTACCGGCTCATGGACATCACGAAAAACTTCATGAACTTCTCGGCGTCCACTTCCGTCTGCACCGACGCAGGATGCACACCTGCCGGTGGCATCAAATGTCCTATCCATTTTTCGCGATCCACCGGCCTCGGACCGCTGTAAGGCAAAAAGAATGTTGGAATTTCTTCCGGTTTCTTCCATACCACGGTCTGGCCGTACGTGGTGCCGTGATCAATGTCCACATCCAAGTACATCGTCTCCGATTTTTTGATCACCGTCGGATCGATCAACGACGCCACCAGCAATTCGTCCCACATCATGGACCACATCGATGTCCCCGCGGGCGGCTGTGCCTGCAGATACTCTTGCTTCACATGCGCGGCCAGCGGGCCGCCCGCCTTCACGATCTGCTCCATCAGCGCGGCGCTGGACCACACCTGCGCACCGGCTTCGTATGGGCTCACGACCATTTCTTTCCACGGCTCGCGTAACACGATGAACGCGGCCTCCGGGTCCCACCACCAATTCAATTCCGATCCTTCCCGCAAATTGCCACCCATAATATAAATCGCTTTCGTCAGAGGCACGATCGCCGGGTCCATGCGCACCGCCAGGGCCAGATTCGTGAGCGGCCCGGCGCAATACAAAACGACTTCCCCGGGATTCGCACGAATCGTCTCAATAATGAAATCCGCCGCGCGCCCGGGCCTGGCTTTCACTTTCGGAAAGCCCCCAGGCGGCGCCCACGTTTCGCTCGGCTTTGGAGCATCGGGATTGAACGAACCGCGCCATCCAACGATCGAACCATATAAAGCCTCGCGCAGCTCCACTTCGTGTTTCGAGTTCACTAAAGGATTCTCCGCACCCTTGACGACCGGCACATCCGTCCGCCCGGTCAGCTCGGTGGCCCATAACGCGAACACCGTCGCCGGTTCCACCCATTGATCGCCGCTCACCGTGGTGATCCCCAGCAGATTGATCTCCGGCGCACGCAGCAACATCAAGAGCGAAAGGAAATTCGTTCCCTGCGGCCCAGCGCTATCCTGATCTGCGATCACTTTTATTTTTTGCGCTTGTATCTTCTGCAACTGCGCCGCAGCCGCTGTGCACAACGACAGCGAGAGCGCGAGTAGCGCGCAGAGTGTGAGCGCCGCACTCGTTCTTGTTTTCATGGATTTAGATTCCTCCTGGCCGCGGCTGATGCAAATCCCAATTCGTCGCCTTAACGGCGCAACTATACCCTGTCGCGCTCGCTACCGCGCTTTGTGCCTGCGAAAATTCCACATGGAAGCCGAGCGGCAGAAGCGCACCAACAAAACGCAGGGCAAGTTTCAGCAGCTGTTCCCCCCATGCCAGTTCGGCGAATTCCCGGCGTACGTCAGCGAGAATGCGAATCGATATCACAGCGCGCTGCCGCGCCCGCGCGGCTTCGTGTGCATGGATCGAAGTGGCCTTGTGAATCGCCCCATCGAGCCGTCCCCATAGAGATTCGGCGGCGCCGAAGCGAAGTGCAGCGGGCAGCTTTTTCCAGCGTCGCCGCCGTATCTCTGTCGCCGCCGTATGTCGCCGCCGTATCTCTTGCGCCCTCGTCATTGAGCCTGTATGGTACGCCATGCACGCGCCCGCAAATTTTGGCGAAACGCAGAATCATCCTTGCGACGCAACCTCGCCCCAGCAAAATCCTAAAGTCGCCGGATACGGCCTGCGCCGCGGCGCTCTCTCCCCGCTCGAAACTCTGGCGCAATCGGTCTCCACAATCGCTCCAACCACGACTCCGGCCGCCACCATTCCTCTGGTTTGTGCGCTCGCCGGCAACGGTACTTGGCTCGCATACCTGCTGGCAACGATCGCTGTGCTCCTGGTAGCGTTGTGCATCGCGCGCTTTGCAAAATATTCGGCCTCGCCCGGTTCGCTCTACACCTACGCTTCCATGATCCTGCCCCCGTGGCTGGGCGCGACGGCCGCCTGGAGTTTGCTGCTCGCCTATGTGGCCACGGGCTCGAGCGTCATCGGCGGTTTCTATCACTTTGCAAATCTTCTCTTGCGCGACGCCACCGGCCACGAAATCTCCGCCGTGCTTCTGGTCCTGATCGGCACCGGCATCTCCGTATGGATCGCCTACCGCGATGTAAAAATCTCCGCGCGATTGATGTTGTGGATGGAAGCGATTTCCGTCGCGGTGATCGTCATCGTGGTTGCGCTCGTGCTGGTGCGTCACGGCTTGCAACTGAATTGGGAACAATTGAAATTGCGCGGCATGACGGGCAGCGGCCTGCGGCTCGGCCTGGTGCTCGCGCTCTTCAGCTTCGTCGGGTTTGAGAGCGCCACCACGCTGGGCGCCGAAGCGCGCAATCCGTTGAAAACGATTCCGCGCGCCGTGATTCAATCCGCCATCGTTGGCGGCGCTTTCTTCACGGTTTGCGCGTACACCGAAGTCCTCGGCTTCCGCACCGCCGGCCAAGATTTAGGAACCAGTCCGGCGCCCATGCATGTGATCGCAGCTGTGGGCGGCGTTCCTCTGTTCGGATTGCTGATTGACATCGGCGCGTTGGTCAGCATGTTCGCCGGAACGCTGGCGTGCATCACCGCGGCCGCGCGCGTATTGCTGCTCATGGCGCACAATGGCCTGGCGCACGGCTCGCTTCGCACCACGCATGCGCGTAACGAAACTCCCAGCTACGCAGTCGTCGTTACCGGAATCGCGGCGGTATTGCCGGTGCTTGTGCTGGCGGCGCGTGGCGCGAGCGGCCTGGACGTTTACGGTTGGCTCGGTTCGCTCGCGACCTACGGTTTCATCGTGGCCTACGCGCTAGTTTGCATCGCTCTGCCGCGCTATCTGCGCAACCACGGTGCTTACACGCTCGCCGCGCAAATTCTCTCCGGGCTCGCGGGGCTCGCCATGCTGCTGGCGCTCGTCGGCAACCTCTATCCAGTCCCCGAGGGCCCTTACGGCAAGCTTCCGTATATTTATCTCGTGTATCTCGCCGCAGGGCTGCTGTGCTTCCTGATAAACAGCCGCGGCAAAAATATCGCGCCGAAAAAAATCTAGCAGCAAGCTCGCGATCGGCTGGCCCGAAAAGGCGGGGCTTCAGTCCCGCCGTAAAGCTCCGCACCGAAAAGGGCTTCAGCCCCTGAAGCCAGACATTTCGATCGTGGCCGAATGTTCTTGAGCGGCTCTAGGGTTGCCCTTCCGTATCCGGCTGTGCCACCAGCAGCAGCACGATGCCAATCGCCGTAAACATGCGAAGCGCCACTTCTTGACCGTTCCATGCTTCGGACTGCCACATCAGAAACCACTCCCCACCAACAGTCACAAAGGCCAGCAGCCACATCAGCAATGCCAGCGTCAACCCGATGCTGGAGATTCGGTTGGCGCCATGAAACGCTGCCGCGCTTCCACGCAGCGCTCGCGCCAACCGCAATCCGCCCCAGCAACACAAAATCATCGTCACCAGTTCCCAGGCAATGATCGATAAATAAAAGACCGTGTGCGCAGCCTGCTGGTTCAGCGCGCGCCACATCGCGCGATTTCCGGGAAATGTTGAGTCCATCATCAGCACGTGACGCACCAATTGATAGTTCGAGTTGTAGTCGGTAGTGTTGTTGAACACCAGCAGCGTGTCGTACAGGGCCACGGCAAAAACCATTGCCAGCTTGACTGCGCGCAGCGTCATGCAATTCTCCCGCGAGCACGGATGGTATGGCATCGCCGGGCCGTCGCACGCAGGAATCTGGAACTTCCCGCGCAGCCAACCGCGAAACATCCGCCGCATGCCTATGCTCCCTGTGGAAATCAGCCATAGAAATGATTGATACCTGCCATAGAAAAAAGATGCTTCGCAGCAGCGCGAAAAAAGCGTACCTTGCCTCCATCTTCGGGGTGAAGTAAGGCATCTGGGCGGCGTCTTTAATAAAGCGCAAAAATTTACCGTGCGAGTTTTCGGACGGAATTCCTGTTGCGAGGTCTGTCCGCATCGATCGGAGGATCTGATGTTTGCGAGAGTCCGGCGCTCGATTTTCTTTCTCGCCGCATGCATTTGTGTCGCTCTGGCATTCGCGCCCGGCGCGCGTTCGCAACAGACCCTGGGCGGCATCACCGGAACTGTCAGCGATACATCGGGCGGCGTGTTGGCAGACACATTGGTGACGCTCGTCGGCGATCAAACCGATCTCAGGCGAATGCAGAAAACCAATTCCAGCGGCTCGTTCGAATTTGTGAACTTGCCGATCGGCACCTATACCCTCACCTTCAGCCACGACGGTTTCGAAACGCAGAGAATTCCATCCATTCTCGTGCAGGCCGATCGCACGGTGAGCTTGAACCCTTCGCTGAAAGTCGGCCAGGTGGGAACGACCATCACCGTCGAAGAGACTCCGCTGCTTAACGCGGTGGACACGACGAACGGCTACGTGCTCGATAAAGCGGAACTCGAAGCCATCCCGCTGCCCACCGGGAGTTTCACGGGTCTCGCCATTCTTTCCCCCGGCGTGAGCGCCGAACTACCCGCCGGCACGGGCGCCAACGCCGGCCTCGGCAACCAGCCCATCTGGGCCAACGGCCAGCGCGATACCAGCAACACTTTCTTGTTGAACGGCGTGGACGCCAAGAATTTGTTCAACGGCAAGAGCACCAGCCAGGTGGCCTCGGCGCGCATCGTGAACAATACGGGCGTCAGCGGTGCTGCCAGCGGTAACGGTGGCGTGATCCAGAGTACAGCGTCGCCTTATCTCGCCGTCGGCCAATCCCTGCCCACTCCCGCTCCGGAAACTGTTCAGGAAGTTCGCGTCAATACCTCCATGTACGACGCGCAGCAGGGTTCCACCAGCGGCGCGCATATTGATATGAGCACCGCGTCGGGCACCAATGCAATTCACGGCAGCACCTACCTGCATCGCGGAACAGACTGGCTCAATGCCGCGCCCTTCTTTTTCAATCAGGACCCCAATCTTCCCAACAATCTGAAAGTTCCCGAACTCCATCGCTATACCTTGGGCGGAGCCGCAGGCGCACCGATCATCAAGAACAAGCTTTTCGCTTATCTCGGCTACCAGCACGTGCACAGTTCCGATCAGGAGATCGGCATCGGGCGTCTGACCGTTCCGGTCAACTTCACTGCAGCGAACTGTGGCGCCACTCGTGCGACGGCAACCATGGCGACTTGCCTGGCCAACATTTCCAACACTAATTTCGGCTCTAATCTGAGCCCTTCGGTGGGCAACGGTCCCAATCAGATCAATCCGATCGCCATGGGCATATTTCAGTACCAACTCCCCAACGGTCAGTACCTGGTTCCATGGAATGACGGCAACATTCCATCGCTCAATTTTCCAGAAAACGCCCTCTCTCCTGGCACTGCCTATTTCCTCTCGGATCAAGCGGTGAGCAATCTCGATTGGATCGTCAACTCCAAGGACAGCTTGGCTCTGAAGTATTACTACCAGCACGATCCGAGCATCGCACCGTTCGCGTATTCCAGCGTGCCCGGCTTTACTCAGCACCTCGATGCCGGCAGCCAGGTCGCCTCCATCACCAACACCCAGATCATTACGCCCAACCTCAACGTTGCCGAAGTTTTCGGATTCATTCGGGAGAAGGTTTACAGCACGATTGGGCAGCCGTTCACCCCCGCGCAATTCGCCAGCTTCGTCGAATCGTCGACCGGCGCATCGCCGGCGGAATCCACCATCAATACATTCGGCTCCAATTTCTTTCCGGGAATGACCATTGTGAACATGCTCGGAACCAGCTCACTCACCAATCCAAACAACGTTAACTCAGCGACTTTGACGATCGGGCAGGGCGCGCAGGCGCAAGGCGCCAACACAGGAATTTTCCAGAACCGCTTCATGCCCTCTGCCAGCGCCACCTGGAGCCACGGCAAACATTCCGTTTCTTTTGGCGGCTCGTATTCCTACACCCAACTCAACACCCGTGACCAAAGACCCGGCACCGGGATGATTGGCACCGTGGATCTGTCGCAGTTTCTCCAAGGCTTCGTCACTCCGTATACGTCGGATCAATACACTACGACGAACGTCTTGCAGGGCGATGCGAACCGTTACTTGCGCGCCAATGAATGGGGCCTGTACGTTCAGGATAAGTTCCAGTTCCGTCCTAACCTGAGCTTCACGGTGGGACTGCGCTTTGACGATGATGGCGGCCTGTCTGAAAAGTACGGGCGGCTCTACAATTTCGATCCCTCGCAGTACAATTACGACCCCGCGACTGACACTCTCATCTCGAACGGCATCATTGTCGCCGGCAACAACAAGGAGTTTCCCAGCAAAGGAGTCAGCCCCTCCACTTTGACCGGCCGCCAATGGGGCCTTGCGCCGCGCTTGGGTTTGGCTTGGAGTCCCGGAAAATTTAATAACAAGCTCGTCGTTCGCGCCGGCTGGGGTTTGTACTACGACCGTGGAGAACTCTTTACTTATCTTTCCCCTGGCTTTGCGGCCGGCGTTGTCACGGGCGGACCGTTTGGCGTCAACCAGGCGCCGCCGTTCGTTAGCGCGCAGGAGTGCACCCCTTCGTCCTTATATCTGTTCTATATCCCGACCTGCGACCCGACGGCCTACGGCTTCAGCAATCCGTGGGGCACGACATTGGGACCTCCTCCGACGGGTAATCCAGCTTCGATTAACAGCTACCTGCCGAATACTGGAGTACCGGGGGTTGGCATTGGTGCGGGTATCCTCCAAGGGCAAGCGCTCTTCCCCTTCGGCGTTTACAACCGCAAGAACAAACTTCCTTACACCATGAACCAGACACTGGACATTCAATGGCAGCCGCGCCGCGACTTGGCGATTGACATCGGTTATGTGGGTAACTTGGGACGTCATGAGGTGATTCCCGTGCCCTTCAACCAGGCGCAGATCGCCACCCCCACCAATCCGATCCGCAAGGGTACGACGTTTCAGCAGAACTACACTTACGGATACACCGTGCAGGGGCCAGCAGGCTGCACCACCACCTGCGCTCCGTTAACTCTTCCCGACGGTTCCACGATGCTCAACAACTTCGAAGGGGGCAATGTAGATTTTCGTGTTCCCTACCTCGGTTATTCCGCCGAAGCGCTTTCCTACACCGCCGCGGGCGTGTCTGCCTACAACGCCTTGCAAGTCCACGTCGAAAAGCGCATCAACCACGGATTGCAAGCGGGCTTCTCCTATACTTACTCTCACGCCTTGGACGAGCAAAGCGCCATGGGTTTGTTCTACAACGGAAATAACCCGCTCGACCTGCGCTCCGGCTACGGCAACTCCGATTTCGATCGCACCAACGTTATAAATTTCACGCTTCTTTACCAATTCCCGAACATGGCCGCGGATTCCTCTTGGAGAGGCAAGATTGGGAATGGCTGGGCCGTCGAGGGCATCGGAGTTTTTCAGAGCGGCCAGCCCTACAGCGTGATTGACTACACCGGCGCGGTCGGCAGCATCTTCTACGGCGTCAACGACGGCATCACCAACCCCATCGTCCCGCTCGCTGCGGGCTGCACGCCGAAGAGCGCGCTCACCGGCGTATCGGGAGCTTACAGTACTCCCACGATGCCGCAGTACGCGCTTAAGGACCAGTGCTTCACGCTGCCGCTGCTTGCTCCCAATGACTTGAATGGCGCCATTCCGCCAGGCGATACCTTCGAAACCAACTTCACGACGGGCCAGCGCAACATTTTCCGGCAAACCTCCCAGAAGCGTGCGGACATTTCCATCGTGAAGAACACCAAGATCACCGAGCGGCTTTCTGCGAAGTACAGCTTCGATGTTTTCAACCTGACCAACACGCCCAGTTTTGACATCCCGCTCGATGACGTTTCCCAAAACCAGTACTACAACAACGTTCCAGTGGAAGGGACACCCGCACTGCCGAACAGCTGCCCGGCTTCCACGAACGGTAGCTTTTACAACTGTCCATTTGGTTTGGGCATAGTGAACAAGACCATCGGCAGCCCGCGCCAGATTCAGATGTCTCTCAGTCTTCAGTTCTAGTCCAGCCCACGCGAGCAGGAGCGGCGGCCATCCCGGCAGCTGTTCCTGTTCGTTCCTTTCTCTTCGCGGCGAGGGGCGAAATTCCGTCCGTTTGCGCGTGGTGGATGCGGTTAAAATGCGTCCATGTCCGTGCTTGCTGCGCGCAGTCCCGTGCAACAGCTGAGCGATCAGCTCGCTCGCGGAGACATCACGCCGCGCGCCGCGGCCGAGCAAGCGCTCTCGTGCGCCAACAGCAACGCGAGCCACAACGTCTACCTCGCTTTCGATGCCGAAAAAGTGCGCGACGAAGCGGATGCGTTGCCGCGGCGATTCCCGCGCGATCCGAAACCTCTGCTGTACGGCGTGCCGGTTTCCATCAAAGATTGCTTCGACGTCGCTGGCTTCCCGACGACTTTGGGTTCGCGCTTCTACGCAGAGCGCAACGGCGTGGCGCGCGAGGATTCGGCCGTGGCCGCCCGCCTGCGCGAGCAAGGCGCGCTCACCATCGGCAAGACGCACATGCACCCGCTGGCGTACGGCATCACTGGAGAGAATCCGGATTACGGCGACTGCGTCGAGCCACGCGATGCGCGGCGGCTGACCGGTGGCTCCTCCAGCGGCGGCGCCGCCAGCGTGCAGGAACAGTCGGCGCTCGCCGCGATCGGAACGGACACTGGCGGCTCGATCCGCCTGCCGGCAGCGCTGTGCGGCCTCGCCGGATATCGCGCGTCGCTCGAGCTGGCCCACCGGACCGGCTTGTGGCGCGGCGGCGTCCACCTCGCGCCCACGTTCGACACGCTGGGATGGCTGTTCCAGGATCTGCGCGACGCGCCGCTGCTGGCGGAAGCGCTGTTCGGTTTCGACGCGCCAGAAATGACCGAAACGCGCCTCCGCATCGGGTGCGTGCCTGACGACTTTCTACACGACTGCGATGCACAGGTGCTTGCCGGCTTTGCGGACTGGAAGAGAAAGCTCACTGAATGCGGCGCGACGATTGCCGCGGTCGACACGGGATTCTGGGAAGACGCGTTGGAAATTTACACCGCGATCACCGCGCAGGAAGCAGCGGCGATTCACGGCGTGAATACCGCTGGGGATTTTTCGCACTTTCCCGCGTCGATCGCCGAACGCTTGGCGTGGGGCGCGTCCCTATCAGCAGATGAAATCGCCATGTTCCGCGCGGGCCATGCGCGGTTCCGAGAGCGCGCGGGCGCGCAACTGCGCGGGTTCGATTTCTTCCTCGCGCCCTGCGCCGCGCTGCACGAACTAGCCGTTGGTGCTGATCATACGAAGTCTCGACGCGCCATCCTGCGCTACACCACACCGATGAGCCTGGTTGGCGCGCCGGTGGTGACGCTGCCATGCGCGAGCGGCGCGGGCGTCCAACTGATCGCGCAACCGAATTCAGACGCTCGGCTGCTGGGGTACGCGAGGGCGGTGGGAACGCGGCTGGCGTAGCGCGTTGCCGCTGGCGACGAACGCCAGCGTCGCGCTGAAAACTGATCCTGATCACGCCGCGCTCCGCGTCGGTCGTGCTATTCCTCTCCAATATCTTCGTTCCAAACCGCCGGATGCGCGCGAATGTAATCCCCCAGCAGCGCCACACATTCCGCCGAATCCAGATCAATGACCTGGATGCCGAGGGAGCGAAGCCAGTCAATCCCTCCCTGAAAGTTGCGGCTCTCACCCACCACCACCGTGCCAAAGCCAAACTGCCGCACTAACCCGCTGCAATACCAGCAAGGCGCCAGGGTCGTAACCATAATAAGGTTGCGATAACTGCGCTGCCGCCCCGCCTTGCGGAAGGCGTCCGTCTCGCCGTGGACCGAGGGGTCGCCCTGCTGCACCCGCCGGTTGTGTCCCGCGCCGATGAGCTTGCCGGTGGAGTCGAAGATGGCGGCGCCGATGGGGATGCCGCCTTCGGCAAGGCCGGTGCGCGCTTCTTTTAGTGCCACGGCGAGCATGGCGGGGTAATCGAGTGTGTTCGTCATGGTCATCTTATACTCGCAGCGGCGCTAGGCTGAGAAGCGCAATTTGCCGCGCGCAACAGTAGTGACTGATTTATATTGAGCGGTGAGGATAGCGATGAAGGCTGCAATCTTTGTTCTCTGTTTTGCGTTTGCGTCGAGCGGTCTGCGCGCGCAGTCGCCCGGCTGGCAACCATCGCCGGGTCATAGGCAAGTGCCGATCTGGCCGGGGGCGGTACCGGATGCGCAGCCTGCCGCGGGACCGGAGGTCACCGCGACGGCCGAGAATCAGGTCGCCGGAAGGCCATGGGATTATGTGGAGAACGTATCGCGGCCTACGATGACGCTCTATTCTCCCGCAGGAAAGAACACCGGCGTTGCGGTCGTGGTGTTTCCCGGCGGGGGATATCAGATTCTGGCCATCGATCTGGAAGGCACGGAGGTCTGTGACTGGCTGACGGCCAAAGGGATCACCTGTGTGCTGTTGAAGTACCGCGTACCGAATTCGGGGATGCACTGGGAGAAGCAATGTGACTGCCAGGTCAACCCGAAATCACCGACGGCCCTCGAAGATGCGCAGAGGACGGTTGGCCTGGTGCGCTTTCACGCCGCGGAGTGGCATATCGATCCACACAAGATCGGAGTGCTGGGGTTTTCGGCAGGCGGCCATATGGTGGCCGCGATGAGCACACATTTCGAGCAGCGTCTATACCCGGCTGTGGATGCGGCCGACAAAGAAAGTTGCCGCCCGGATTTTGCGGTGGCTCTGTATCCGGGGCATCTCTGGATTGACAACAAAAAATTCGAGTTGAATCCGGATATCCGCGCGCATATCACGCGCGAGACGCCGCCGACGTTTTTGCTGCAGGCCAAGGATGACAACGTGGACAGTGTCAAGAACTCGCTCGTTTACGACATCGCGCTGAAGAACGCCGGCGTGCCCGTCGAGATGCATTTGTACGCGCAAGGCGGCCACGCGTTCGGCCTGCGGCGCACGCAGCTTCCGATTACAGAATGGCCTCAATTAGTCGAGACGTGGCTGGGCACAATCGGAGTAATTCCAAAGTGATTGCAAGAGGCGAAGCTTCGGTTGCGACCGCCCGCAACCAAGCGAATTTGTTAGTCCTGCCTGGCAGTCTGAATAGGATTCGGCCCGCAGCCTAGGTCCGGCACGCTCACCGGGAGTTTCGGACTACCTCCGAGTAGCGGACAATCCGGAAGTCAGGCCGGCGGGCTATGCGACGGGGCGCGAACCGGTGATGAGAATGTCCACGAGCCGTTTTGCGCTTTGCTGCCAGTCAGGGCTGGTCGTCACGTGGGCGACGCCGACAAGTGCGCGAAGCAGATCCGTGGGATCAATGTCTTTCCGTATGTCGCCGCTCTTGATCGCGCGCTTCACCAGGACACTAAGCGCTTCATGGATCTGAGCGTGGGAAGAAGCGAACACTTTCTTGGGATCTCCGATGAGAGTGCTCAGCACCGGGGCGATAATCTGCTTCGTCTCGATGGCATCAACGAATAACAATAGCCAGGCTCGCAACGCTTCAATCGGGGGCATGCTCTGAGCGAACTTTCGCTCTGCCGCGGCCAGCTTTTCAATCTCCGACCGATAAACCGCCTGTAGAAGTTCCTCACGCGTAGGAAAATGGCGATACAAAGTCCCCGGCCCGACGCCCGCCTCGCTGGCGATTTCATCCAAGCTGGTGTTGGCGCCGGACCGAGTGAAGGCCAGCTTGGCCACCTCCAAAATGCGCTCGCGATTCCGTTGGGCATCGGCCCGCGGCTTTCGCTGGGCAGGTTGTGAGGGTTTGCTGGGCATAGCAAAAAAGTTAAAAAAACTTGCAACCGGAGGCTATCTCCGGTTATCTTATGTGCTGCGGAGACACTCTCCGTTTTATGCGAGCCGCGGCCGCTTGTCAATAGGCACCTTCTGAAGCGGAGGGGCGGGAGGAGAAAAACATGGCAGTGACATTGGGAGCTAGATCAACTACCGAAGACGTTTTGTCCGGTAGCAATCTACGCGGTAAGCGAGTGCTGGTGACAGGCGTTTCGGCCGGGATCGGCGTGGAAACGGCTCGCACGCTCGCGGCCCATGGCGCGCAGGTAATTGGCACGGCGCGCGACTTGGCGAAAGGCGAAGCGGCGGCCGCTCAAATACGCAAGGACGCCGCGGCGAACGGTGGCAGCTTCGAGCTGGTCAAACTCGATCTAGCCAGTCTGGCGAGCGTGCGAAACTGCGCGGGTCAACTGCTCCGAAAGGGCGAGCCGTTGGATGTGATCATCGCCAACGCAGGCGTGATGGCCACGCCGTTTAGCTACACGACCGACAAATTCGAGATGCAGTTCGGCACCAATCACTTGGGCCACTTTGTCTTGATGAACAGGATTGCGCCGCTCATCCGCAAGGGAGGGCGATTGATCAACTTGTCTTCGGCAGGTCACCGCTTCTCGAACGTGGACCTGGACGATCCGAACTTTCAGCGAACGCCCTACGATCCCTTCCTCGCCTATGGCCGGTCGAAAACCGCAAACATTCTCTTCGCGGTCGCCTTCGACCAAAGGCACCGCGAACGCGGGGTGCGCGCCGCGGCGGTGCATCCAGGAGTCATCCAGACCGAGCTCGCCCGACACATGGACCCGAGCCACCTCGAAAACATGCTCAAACAAATGAACGATCAGCTCGCCGCGGAGGGCAAGGGGCCGTTCGCGTGGAAGACGATCCCGCAGGGAGCGGCCACCTCGGTATGGGCCGGTGTGGTCGCGCCGGCTGAGCAGATCGGCGGCCGCTATTGCGAGAACTGCCACGCGGGGGAAATCGTGCCTGACGGAGTGATGATCAGCGGTGTAAGCGAAGGAGTGCGCAAATATGCACTCGATCCGCACATGGCGGAGGCCCTTTGGAGGAAAAGCGAAGAAATGGTCGGGGAATCTTTTTCGCGTTAAGAACGAGGAATTATCAAAGTGTTTTTAACGCGAGCAGCGGGATTTTGCACTCGCAATCAGGCACCGCGTAGGTACTGACTCGAAGGGAACAAGTAAATAAGGAGATTGTTATGCACAACAAACCTGTCGCCCTGGTCACCGGGGCTAATCAAGGAATCGGTCTTCAAATCGCAAAGGATCTCGTGGCGCACGGCTGCACTGTGCTAGTCGGGTCGCGCAATCTGCAGCGCGGCGAGGCTGCGGCTAAGGAGGTTGGGCCGGACGCACGCGCGCTCCAGCTCGACGTGACGGACAAGGCTTCGATCGCCGCCGCGGCCGAGCGCATCCGCAAGGAGCTTGGGCGCCTCGACGTGCTCGTTAACAACGCGGCGATCTCCGATACGAGCAAGCAGCCGGGCATCTCCGTCCAGGAGTACGCGAAGTTGACCCGCCCCAGCAACGTGTCCCTGGATGAAGTGCGCGCGGTGTGGGAGACGAACGTGTTCGGCGTCCTCGCCGTTACCCAGGCGATGCTGCCGCTGCTGCGCGAGGCGCCAGCAGCCCGCATCGTGAACGTGTCGAGCGGCGTTGGCTCTCTGACCAGGAACGCGGACCGAGCCTCCCCGTGGCGCTCGATTTTCGGCCCCGTTTACCCTGCGTCCAAGACGGCTCTGAACGCCATCACGCTCGCCATGGCGATTGAGCTGGAGTCAACCGGGATCAAAGTCAACGCCGCCTGCCCGGGCTATACCAAGACGAACCTCAACAACTATTCGGGCACGCGGACTGTCGAGGAGGGCGCCCGCGAGCCAGTGCGGCTCGCGCTGCTTGGTCCAGATGGTCTAACGGGCACGTTCTCGAACGAGGACGGCCCGCTCCCGTGGTGACGTAGCCTCGAGAGCGCGAGCCCCTACGTAGCTGCGCCTCATCGTGGCAATCAAACTTACAAGACTGGCCTCATCGCACATTGAAATTAGAAGGAGGAGAGAAAATGCGTATTTTCGTCACAGGTGCTACTGGTTTTATCGGTTCGGCTGTGGTTCAGGAACTTATCAGTGCGGGGCACTCGGTAATCGGGCTTGTTCGCTCAGAGGCGGGAACCAAATCCCTTATCGCCGCTGGTGCCGACGTGCTTCGAGGAGACTTGGAGGATCTCGGCAGTTTGCGCATCGGAGCGGCCATGTCCGATGCCGTGATTCACACCGCGTTTGTCCATGACTTCTCGAAATTCAAGCAGAACTGCGAGATCGACAAGCGCGCCATTGAGGCGCTCGGCGCCGCGCTCGCCGGTTCCCCCCGACCGTTGCTCGTCACCTCCGGGCTGGCTCTGCTGGCTTTGGGCCGCTCCGCGACCGAGGATGACGCCCCTGTTCACGCCTCCGCCTCGTATCCCCGCGCGTCGGAAGTGACAGCGATGTCGCTGCTGGCACGGGGGGTTCAAGCGTCGGTGGTGCGCCTCCCGCAGGTCCACGACCGAGTGAAACAAGGCCTGGTCACCTATCTGATCAATATAGCGCGCCAGAAGGGTGTCTCGGCGTTTGTCGGTGACGGACTCAACCGCTGGGCCGCGGTGCACGTGCTCGATGCGGCCCGTCTCTATAGGCTAGCAATTGAGAAGGGTGCCGCGGGCGCCAGATATCACGCGGTCGCCGAGGAGGGCGTGCCGATGAGAGTGATCGCCGAGTCAATCGGACGTGGCCTGAAAGTGCCGACGGTTTCCCTATCCGCCGATCAAGCAGGCGAGCACTTTGGCGCGCTGGGGCTCTTCGCTGGCCTAGATTTGGTGGCGTCCAGCGCGCTCACGCAGCAGCGGTTGGATTGGCGACCAACGCAAATTGGACTCATGGACGATCTTGAACACGCTTGCGACTTCGAGCGTGAAAATGCCAAGGTCAACGAGGGTCGCTATGTAGCATCGTCACAATGACGTTCGATGTTCGCAGCAAGAAACCGTGAATCGTCTTGTGATGCCGTTGATAGGTGCTGCACATGCAAGCATGCGGATCGCATGGCCGTCATGATTCAGATCCGCAATGTGCCTTCCGACTTGCATCGTGAACTCAAAGTGCGTGCGGCGCTGAACGACACCTCTCTTTCAGAATACGTGCTCCGCGAACTGCGTCACGTCCTGGATCGCCCAACTCTTGACGAAATGCGGGGACGCCTTTCGCGGCGCGGGCGCGTGCGGCGCGGCAAAAATCCTGGTTAGAGATGGCCTTCCTTGTTGATTTTCGCGGCGGCGCGGAGGATTAGCCAGCGCTGTTTGCCGTCCATGCGGGCAAATTGCTTGGCGAAGAGGCGCAGCTGGCGCGTGGTTTTCTGGTCGAGGCCCCAGATCGAGCCGGGTAGTTCTTTGGGGACATGCAGCTTTTTGACGGGAGCTTCATCGTCGGTGAAAAGCTGGTGGAGCGGGACTTCCAGGGCGCGCGCTAGTTTTTCCAGCGTCTCGATGGAAGGAACGGTGCGGCCATTTTCCAGGCGCGAGAGGTAACAGCGAAACAGGCCGGTGCGCTCCTGGATGTCGCCTTGCGAGAGGTTTTGCGCTTCGCGAAGCCGTTTGAGCCTTTCGCTGATGACCATGGCGAGAGCTTACAATATTCTGCCGTGCCGACTCAATTATAGTTGAAGTAGAGGAACCCTGAGAATCAAAGGCCGCGCGGCGCAGCTCGAGCCCGTTCCGCATCGGCACCTCTCGCTGGCCCCATTCAGTGTTTCCACGGATGGGAACGTTTTTGGGCTGTGCGAAAAGTGACTCATATTGAACAGACTTCAAAATCCGCCTAGGGCATTATTCGCAAGTCAAGCAGTCCCTCCATCCGCGCAACCCGCAGCAACCAAGCCAGACCGGGCAAACGAAGGATGATCAGGAAAGGTTATGAAAAATGCGTACTATCCGCTCGATTCAATATTTTTTACTCGCACTTGTAATTTTGGCGGTGCCAGCGACGTCCCGCGCGCAGTTCAGCGCGTCCATTACGATCGCGCCACCGGAACTGGTCGTGTATTCGCAACCGATCTGCCCGCAGGAGGGCTATCTCTGGACGCCGGGTTACTGGGCTTATGGCGACGAGGGCTACTTCTGGGTACCGGGCACATGGATTGAACCACCCAGCGAAGGCCTGCTCTGGACTCCCGGCTATTGGGGATGGAACGATGGCGCCTACGCCTGGAACGGTGGGTATTGGGGTAGTGAAGTAGGCTTCTACGGCGGCGTAAATTATGGATACGGCTACGGTGGCTCCGGGTACGAAGGCGGCTACTGGCGCAACAATCAGTTCAGCTACAACTCGTCGGTGAACAATTTCGGCGGCGAGCATTACCGCAACAGCTATGACAAGCGGGTGAGCGTCAACACGTCCAGCCATGTCAGTTTTAACGGCGGATCAGGTGGAATCACGGCGCGACCGACGGCCAAGGAAGAAACCTACGCGCGGGCGTCGCACACTCCGGCCACCGCTGCGCAAACAAGCCACCAAAGCGCGGCGGGCGGGAACCATGAAATGCTCGCGTCGGTGAATCACGGGCGTCCGGCGGTCGCGGCAACGTCCAAGCCGGGTGAGTTCTCCGGCAAGGGCGTGGTAGCGGCGCGCGGTGCTCCAGCCGAGAACAAGGCAAGCGAGACGAAGGCGACTGCGAATAAGGCTGCTGAATCCAAGGCGACTGAGAACAAGGCCGCTGAGAATAAAACGGCCGAGAACAAAGCGACCGCGAATAAAGCCGAAGCAAATAAGGCAGCCGAGACGAAGGCGACCGAGAACAAAGCCGCTGCGAGCAAGGCGAGCGAGAACAAGGCCACTGCGAATCGAGCGGCTGCAAGTAAGGCGGCTGAGAATAAAGCCGCTGAAAATAAAGCTGCCGAGAACAAAGCCACGGAAAACAAGGCCGCTGCGAGTCGCGCGACGGCGAACAAGTCGAAAGAAAACAATGCCGCAGCGGCACGATCAAGCGAGAACAAGGCGACTGAGAACAAGCCGGCTGCAAGACCGGCGCCCGAACATACTGCTGCGGCGCCGCACAACGCAGCTCGACCCGCTCAACCAGCTGCAAAATCCGAGTCGCCCCGCCCGGAAGTAAAACCCGTAGCTGCGAAACCAGCTGCAAAGCCAGAGCGTCAGGCTGCTCCCACGCACACAGAAAGCGCGCCGAAAGCGGCAGCACCGCAACATCAAGCTGCTCCGCAGCAGCACCAGGCCGCCCCGCAACAACATCAGTCTGCGCCGAAGCAGGAAGCCGCGCCCAAGGCCGAAGCGACGCGTCCCACTGAGGAGAAACCAAAATAAGCCGCACCCCCGCTAAGACATAAAGGCCCCGCGCGACTAATTCACCCACCCCCGTGAGCGGTTCGTGGAAAGATCACGAGCCGCTCAATTTTTTTGGCTGGTCAAGTCCTCGTCGCCGGAGTCGGCAGGTGCGACGCCGAGCCAATGCGGACGCTTCCGGATTTTCTTGGCGCAGAGCGTAAGCGTAATGCGGGTGTGCGCGTTCACTCGTAGCGCAGCGCGATCATGGGATCGACGCGGGTGGCGCGGCGCGCGGGGATGTAACACGCTAAGAGCCCGACGATGATAATCACTACGGGTGCGAGGGCGATAACCCAGGCGGCGTGGAATCGAAAGTCGTTGAAACCTGCGGCGATCACTTTTGGCAGAGTGAGCGAAACCAGGAATCCGATCGCCGCGCCGGTTGCCACCAGCTTCATTCCGTTGCGTATCAGCAGCAGCAGAACTTCATCCGGCCTCGCTCCCAGCGCCATGCGTATGCCTATTTCGTGCGTTCGCTGACCCACGAGATAAGAAAGAACGCCGTAAATTCCTATGGCCGCGATGAGCAACGCGCTCGCCGCAAATGCCCCCATCAATTCAGCCAATAGGTCATCGCCCGCGCTAGAATCCCTAATCACACGCTCCATGGTCCGCACGTCGGTGACCGCCTGATTGCTATCTTCCGCCCAGACAGCGCGGCGCAGCCGGTCAGAAAATAGCGCGGGGTCCGTGTGCGCGCGCAGCATGAGGTACATCGAGCCCGTCGGGCGAGCCAGAAATGGCTCGAAGAATTCAGGGCGTGGCACCGCTTGGCCAAGATACTCGTTCACGTTTCCGGTGATGCCGACGATCTCACTCGGCTTCTCGCTGGTGCGGTGCGCGGGGTCGATGCGAATGTGCCTTCCGATGGGATTTTCGCCCGGGAAATACCGTCGTGCGAAGGCTTCGTTGACGATCGCCACTGGCACGGAATCGGCATTGTCGGAAGCTGTAAATTCGCGGCCCTGCAGCAGCGGTATTTGCGTCGTCGCAAAAAATCCCGGGCTTACGGCGAAGTGGCCGCAGGTCGGCTGCTCCCCCGCATTCGTAACAGCATGATTTTCGATGGTAAGCGGCAGCGAATCCGGAGAACTGAATGGAAGATCGCTGGTCACCGCCGCCGACTGCACTCCGGGCGCGCTGGTAAGCCTGCGAAGAACGCTTTCATAGAATGACCTTTGGCGCTGCGGCTGAAAATATTCAAGGCCCCGCAGAGATACCGAAGCTGTGAGCATGTTGTGCGGGTTGAGCCCCGCGTTCGCGCGCATCTCTTGAATGAACTGTCCGGCAAACATGCTCGCGCCAACCAGAAGAAACAATGAAAGCGCAAGCTGGCCGCCGACCAGCAGGCGCTGCATGCGGTGACGTTCCCGGCTAATCGTCGTTCCGCGGCCGCCTTCTTTCAGGCCGTTGCTCGCGTCGCCGCGCGAGAATTGCAGCGCCGGCGCAAGACCGAAAAAAATCGAGCACACTAGGATGATCGCGAGCGTGACGCCCAGCACGTGGCCGTCTATCGTTACTTCTTTTGCCAGCACCACCGCGTCTTCATTCCAATTGAATCGAGGCAGTAAGGCGTGTAGTCCGCCGTAGCCGACGAGGATGCCCAGGCATCCACCGGTGAAGGAGAGCAGTAGGCATTCGGTGAGAAGTTGGCGGGCAAGTCGAAGGCGTCCGGCACCCAGCACTGCGCGAATGGTGAATTCACGCTGCCGTGCCGAGTTGCGCGCCAGCAGCAGGTTGGCAATGTTGGCGCAGGCGATCAGCAGCACGAACGCCACCGCGGCCATCAGAAATGCCAAGGGCGGGCCGGCATTCATATCGGCGATGCTGTATTGCTGGAGTGACATCACTCCGGCGCCCCACCCGCGATTGGTGTTCGGGTGGGCTTGCGCGATGCGCTGCGCGATGGTGGCCATCTCGGCGCCGGCTTGCCGCACGTTGACGCCCGGCTTGAGCCGCGCGAAGATTCGGAGGTAGCGGTCATCGCGCCCGGTGGCCCGCAGGTTGCCGTGCGATAGAACGAGCGGGATCCAAAGTTTCGCAAGAAACGGAGGCAGCCGAAAACCGGGAGACATAACGCCTACGACGGTGCATGGATTGCCATTAATTTTGAGGAGACGCCCCAGAATTTGCTGGTCGCCGCCGAACTCGCTCTTCCACAACTCGTCGCTGAGAATTACAACCTGGTCGTGGCCGGGCTGGTCCTCGCCAGCGAGAATTGTCCGGCCGAACGCGGGCACGACGCCCAGTACGTTGAAAAATTCCGGTGAAACTCGCGCGCCCGATGCTCTTTCCGGTGTTGAGCCGCCGCTGATCGTGAAGCTGTCGAATTCCGCGGCAGCCATGCCGCTGAACGAAGAGCTCTGCGCGCGCCAATCGAGGTAGTCCGGGCCCGATACCGGAAGTTGAGAATAGACGCGATCCGGCGTGGAGGAATCCACCGCGCTGCTGCTGCTGACGACGATCACTCGGTCCGGTTCAGGCAAGGGCGGCTTACGGTACATTACTGCGTTGACTACGCTGAATATGATGGTGTTGGCGCCGACGCCGAGGGCGAGCGTGAGGACGGCGACTGCGGTGAAGCCGGGGGACTTGCGCAAGAGGCGCAGACCGAAGTGAACGTCTTGCAGCAAGTCTTGCAGCCAGCTGACTGGGCGCGCGTCGCGGCATTCTTCTTTGCGTTTTTCGACGCCGCCCATTTCTAGAAGCGCTGCGCGGCGGGCTTCTTGCTGGGACATTCCTTGGTTGAGGTATTGTTGCGTTTTTAGTTCGACGTGATAGCGGAGTTCCTCGTCCAGCTCCTGATCGGCGGCTTGGCGATGGAAGAGCGAGCGCAGGCGAAGAGGCAGCGTGTAAATCCAGCGTTCCGGTCGCATCGTTTGTCCTCCTGGGCGCTCGCTACGCTCGCTTCCTCATTCGTAACGCAGCGCGATCATGGGGCACACGCGCGTGGCGCGGCGCGCGGGGATGTAGCACGCGAGCAGCGTGACGGCCGTAAGAATGATCGCCACCGTGATGTAGGTTACGGGATCGCTGGCGCTGATTTCGGCTAGCAGGTGTGTCATGGCGCGGGTCAGCGCCCACGCTGCGACTGTGCCAATGGCGACTCCGGCGATCAGCAGGCGCACTCCTTGCAGCCAAACCAGATGGAGGATATCGCGCGAGCTTGCGCCGAGGGCCATGCGAATGCCCATCTCGCGGGTGCGCTGGCTTGCGGCGAACGACACGACACCGTAAACGCCGACGAGCGCGAGAATTAGTCCGATGACGCCAAGCGTGGCAGCGAGCGTGGCGGCGAGGCGGAACGCGAAGAATCCGAACGCGCCTGCGAGCAATTGGTCCATCGTCGCGATATCCACGATCGCGAGCTCAGGCGCCAGTCGCGTGATTTGTCCTTTTACCGGCGCGGCGACAGACTCGGGCGGGCCGAGCGTGCGAACTTGCAGAGTCAGTTTCGATGCGAAATTCTGCGCTAGCGGAAGGTAGAAGAAAGGCGCAGCGTCTTCGCCAACGGTTTTGTATTTGCCGTTGCCGGTGACGCCGACGACTTCCATGAAAGGACCCAGGTCAGCATCCAGGCTGAAGCGTTTTCCGATGGGGTCTTCGCGCGGCCAGAAGCGCGCGGCCATTGTCTGATTGATGATGGCGACGCGCGGAGCTGTTTGGTTGTCCGCATCCGTGAAAATGCGGCCGCGGAGAAGAATGATGCGCATGGTCTCGAAGTAAGGCGGGTCAACGGAGTTCGAAAGAACGCTGGGGGCCTGGCGCCCGGGAGGCGTCGGACGGCCCTCGAGCGAAACTGGCCTGCTATTGGGGAAGCCGCCCATCGGCACGTAGGAAGCGAGGCTCACGGATTGCACACCGGGAAGAGCGCGCACGCGGGACTCGAGCCCGCGATAGAACGCGGTCGTGCGTGACTCGTCGTAGCCGGCCTGGTGCGGGTCGATCGTCACGTTGAGGACGTGGCTCGGGTCAAACCCGAGATCGAAGGTTTGGACTTTTTGCAAGCTGCGGACAAAAAGACCGGCAACGACTAGCAGCGTGAATGAGCCCGCCACTTGCGCAACGACTAGAAAATTCCGAAAGCCGGGATGATGAATGCCGAAAGAATCTCGCTGGCCGCCTTCGTGCAGGACAGAATCAACGTCCGCAGAGGAAGCGCGCAGAGCCGGCAGCAGGCCGACCACTAAACCGGTGAGGAGCGCGGTAGTGGCGGCGAAAGCGAACACGCGCCAATCGAAAGCAGCATTCACGTGCAGCGGCACGCTCTGCAGATGAATTGAACTGGCGAGGCGACTGGCCCACATTCCGAGGAGCATGCCGGCGGCGCCGCCCAGAATTGCGAGCAGCACACTTTCGGTGAGCATCTGGCGGATGAGCCGCGCGCGTCCAGCGCCCAGTGCCGCGCGAATGGCCATTTCGCGCTGGCGAGCCGAGCCGCGGGCGAGCAGGATGTTTTCCACGTTCATGCAAGCCAGCAACAAGACGAACGCGGCGAGCACCACGAACAGGCCGGAAACCGCGACAAAGAAATTGTTCGCATAAGGAATGGGACGCGCCGATTTTTCCGGAATGGCGCGCACCTTGAACCATTTGTCCGTCGCGGGATATTGGAGGGCGAGGCGCGCGGTAATTACGTCAAGTGAACTCTGCGCTTGGCGAAGGCTGATGCCGGGCCTTAGGCGGCCGAAGGCCAGGATTCTGCGGCGATCGCGGTTCTCCCAAAACAGGCTTGCGGATTCCTCCTGAATCATCGCGCTCATCGGGAGATAGACGTGCGTCTCGAAGATGGAATACATGCCCTGAAATTGGCGTGGCACAACGCCGATGATCGTGGCGGATTTTCCGTTGACGAGGATTTGTTTGCCGACCGCGCGCGGATCGCCATGGAATCTGCTCTGCCAATAGCCGTAGCCGAGAACCACGAGGAGCGGCTCACCGGGCGTTTCGGCTTCGCTGGGGAGGTAGAGGCGGCCGGCGGCGGGTCGCAGCCCTAGCGACGTGAAATAATTTCCGGAGACGTAGTTTGCGGAACATTCCTCGGACTGATCGTTCGCCGTGAACTGTACCGTAGCGAGAACGAGTCCGAATATGTCGGCAACCTTGTTGGCTTGCTCGCGAAAGTCGACAAATTCGGGATAGGAAAATCCCGAGGAGCCGACTGGCGCGTCTTTCTGCTGGATCGCGAGCACCGCGATTTGTTCGGGCGAAGGGACCGGCAAGGGACGCAGCAGGAATCCATTCACGACGCTGAAGATGGCGGTATTCGCGCCCACACCGAGCGCGAGGGCGATCACGACTACGGCGGTTACGCCCGGGGATTTGCATAGCATGCGGAAACCGAAGCGAATATCGCGAGCGAAGTTTTCCAACCGATTCACCTGGCGCGCGTCGCGGCATTCTTCTTTGCGTTTTTCCAGGCCGCCCATTTCGAGCACGGCGGCGCGGCGGGCTTGTTGCGCGGACATTCCTTGGGCGATGAATTCCCGTGCTTTCTGGTCTAGGTGATCGCGGAGTTCTTCGTCGAGCTCCTCGTCCGCTTTCTGGCGGTCAAACAGCGAGCGTATGCGCAGAGGCAGCTTGTAAATCCAGCGTTCCGGTCGCATCGTTTTTTTCTCCCGAGCGCCAGCCGCGCTCGGTAACCCGAAAATTTCATGCACTTGAGCTGCTTAATCGCAGCGCAGCGCGACGATTGGATCCACGCGGGCGCCGCGGCGCGCGGGGATGTAGCACGCGGCCAGGGCGACCAGCGCGAAGAATGCCGCGACGGCTACATACGTTACCGGGTCACTCGATTTCACGGTGCTGAGGATTGCGGCCATGCCGCGACTGACCGCGGCGGCAACAAACAGACCGCAGGCGATGCCGGTTAACGCGAGCTTCAATCCTTGCCCGAGAATCATGCGCGTGACATCGCGGGAACTCGCACCGAGGGCCATACGAATGCCGATTTCGCGTACACGCTGTTGCACCGATTGCGCGGTGACTCCGTAAATTCCGATCGCTCCAAGGAGCAGCGCGAGAACGCCGAAGAAAGTGAGCAACTGAGCCAGAATGCGGTTGCCGGTATTGCGTTCGGTGATGAGGTCGTCCATGGTGCGAACTGCGGAGACGGGTTGGTCGGCATCCACGGACCAGACCGCGGTGCGAATGGCAGAGGCTGCTTCGGTGCTGGGGCGCGCGGTGCGCGTGACGATCGACATGTGCGCGCTGGGGAATTGCGCCGCCGGGACGTAGATTTGGCGCATGGGCCGGTCGGTGAGGTTGAAAAGTTTGGTGTCGCGGACGACGCCGACGATGGTGCAGATGTCGTGATTATCGCCGACCTCCAGCTGCCGGCCGAGTGGATCTTCTTTCGAGAATTGCTGGCGCAGAAGCGTTTCGTTGATGACGACGACTTTGCGGGAATCGGCGCCGTCGGCGGGTTCGAGCGCGCGGCCGCGCAGCAGTACCATCTGCATAGTTTGGAAATAGCCGGGAGTGATCGCGGAATATTCGGCGCCGAGAGCTTCGCCGGGTCCGGCGGGCGCATGACCGACGACCTGGATCAGTTTTACCTGGTTCGAATCGCCGAAAGGCGTGTACTGGCCGGCGTCGGCCGATTCGACTTCGGGAAGCGCGCGGACGCGAGCGAGGACTTGATCGTAGAAGCCGCGTATCTGCACCTCCGTCTGATATTTTGCGGGCGGGAGCACCAGTTGCGTGACCATCAGGTTGCGCGACTGAAATCCGATGTCGCCATAAACCATGTGCGCGAAATCCCGCACCAGCAAAACGGCGCAGATCAGCACGACTACGGCGAGCGAAATCTGACCGGCTACGAATACATTGCGCAAACGGCGCGCCACGCGGCTGCCCGAGATTTGCCCGGCCGATTCCTTTAGCGAATGAATTACGTCGAGTCCGGAACTTCCGAAGGCCGGCGCGAGTCCGAAGCTGACGCCGCAGAGGATCGCGATGCCAAATGTGTAGGCGAACGTCTTCACATCGAGGGTGCCGCGTCCGTAGTTGACGATGTAGCCGCGAATACGATCGGGAATCGCGTTCTCGATCCAGTGCACACCCCAAATTCCGAACAGAGCGCCGGCCGCGCCGCCGAACGTAAACAGGAGCAACGATTCGGTGAGCAATTGGCGGGCGAGTCGAAAGCGCGAGGCGCCCAGCGCTCCGCGCACGGCGAATTCTTTCGCGCGGCTGCTGGCGCGAGCGAGCATCAGGTTGGCGACGTTGGCACAGGCGATCAGCAGCACCAAGCCGACGAGGTAGAAGGAAATCATGACCTGCTGCACGCCTTCGTTCTTGCCGATTTCAAAAAGCATGGAACTGACCAGCGTGGTTGCATTGGTGTTGGTTTGCGGGTAGGTCTTTTCGAGGCGCGCGGCGATTGCAGCCATGCCTAGGCCGGCTTGTTGCTGCGTGACTCCGGGTTTGAGACGACCAAACGCTTCAAACCATGAATTGCTGCGATCGTTGCGCGCTTTATCGTCCAGGGCGAGCGGCGCCCACATATTGGAGACGCCCATGAGCGAGAATTGGAAACTGGCGGGCATGACGCCGACGATCGTGTAGGCCTCGCCCTCTACCGTCACGGCGCGGCCGATAATGCGCGGATCAGCGGCAAAACGGCTTTCCCACAGGCCGCGGCTGATGATCACGACGTGGCTGGAAGCGGGCTGGGATTCCTGCGGCAGGAACGTGCGGCCAAGCATCGGCTGCGCTCCGAGCGCCTGAAAGAAATTCCATCCCACCAGGCCGCCGAGGACGCGGTCCGGCGGCCCGTCGCCGGTGAGATTGAAATACCAGCTTGTCCACGGAACGAGTTGCTCGAAGGAAGAATTTTGCTTTTCGTAGTCGAAGTAATCAGCGCTGGAGGTGACGCCGTTGCTGGTCCAGCCTTTTTTCGTGTCGTGCGAAAGCAAAACCATCAGGCGATCCGCCTGCGGATAGGGCAGAGGTTTGATGAGCCACGCATTCACATAGCTGAAGATCGCGGTGTTCGCGCCGATGCCCAGAGCGAGCGTGACGATGGCGATCGCGGTAAAGCCGGGAGATTTTCGCAGCATGCGCAAACCGTAGCGGAGATCCTGGGCGAAAGTTTCAAGGAAGTGGATGCCGCGCGCGTCGCGACATTCTTCTTTGCGCTTTTCGAGGCCGCCCATTTCGAGCACGGCCGCGCGCCGCGCTTCTTGCAGAGTCATGCCCTGGGAGATGTATTGCCGGGTTTTTAGTTCGAGGTGATCGCGGAGTTCATCGTCGAGCTCCTCGTCCGCTTTCTGGCGATGGAAGAGCGAGCGCAGGCGGAGTGGCAACTTGTAAATCCAGCGTTCCGGTCGCATCTTTTGTTTTCCCGGGCGCTTCGTGCGCGCGGCCTCCTGGCGTGGATCAGGTCTCTTTCAGCCTTACAACGTGCGAGATCGCAGCCGCGAGCCGGCCCCAGTTGTCTGCTTCCTTTTCCAGGTGTTTACGGCCGGGGCGCGTGAGCGAATAGAATTTTGCGCGCCGGTTGTTCTCGGTAGTTTTCCACTCGGCGGTAATCCAGCCTTCTTGCTCCAGCTTGTGCAATGCGGGATAGAGCGAGCCGTCGCTTACCTGCAACACGTCGCCGGAGACCTGCTTCAGGCGCAGGCTGATGGCGAAGCCGTTGAGGGGTTGGAGCGCGAGGATTTTCAGAAGCAGCAAGTCCAGCGTGCCTTGCACCAAGTCGGAGGGTTTGCTCATGCGCTTGTCTCGGTAACCGAGCGAAGGATACAACTGTTGCGCTCGGTAAGCAAGGGGAAGATCGCGGTGCGCGGCGCGGAGTGCCCCTACGAAATCGCGGCGTTTGCTTTGGTGGTGCGCGCGTACCAGAGCGAAACGGCGATGCCCGTTAGCACTGCCGCCAAAAACAGATACGGCACGTACCGCCACGGCGCGGCGGGGACAGGGAAAACGCTTAGAGCGAGGACTGCCGCGAGGATGAAGAGCGCGGCGGCGCTGACTGCGACGTCCAGGCGGCGAAGGATTTTGCGTCGGAGGAGGAAGAACGGCATGGCGAGGCAGACCAGGAAATAGGAGCTGATGAAGCCGTAGGAGGCGAGTTGAGTTAGATAATTGATGCAATCGGGAAGCAGAACTTTTGAGACGAGCAGCGCCGCGGGGCAGGCGATGGCGATTAGGGCGATTAGTGCGATGGCGCGATGAGGTGTTTTGTTGACAGGATGCGCCGATCCATAGCTAGGCGCGAACATGCGATTTTGCGCCAGGTAATAAAGGACACGCGCGCCGGCGTTAAGCGAGCCCAGCGTGCAGGCAAAATAACTGAGCGCGATGCCGACAGAACTGACATAGCCGAAGCTGGCGAGATTCATAGAGCGCGCGATGGCATCGAAGGGAGCGTTGAGCTGATCGAGCGCCAGGCCATTTTTCCGGGCGAGCGCGGTGAGGCAATAAATCATCACCAGGTAGAGAATGCCCACGGGAATCAAGCAGCTCACGATCACCCGCGGAATGGTGCGGCGCGCGTGCGAGGCCTCTTCGCCGAGAGTGGTGACGCTTTCGAAGCCGGCGAGGGTCATGAAGCCGAAGACCATGGCGAATTGAAAGCCGGATAATTGCGCGCCGTCCAAGTGCAGCTGCGGGCGGTCGAGCCACGCGGAATTGTGGCGCATGGCCAGCGCAATGATGACGATGATGACGGCGAGCGAGCTAAGTTCGATGGCGAGCATCACTTCGGTGGAGAGCTTGATGTCGCGGTGCGCGATGATCCATGCGGCGACCACCACGATCGTGGTGATGGCCGCCGCACGCGGAAAAGATGCGGGCGCACCGGTAATCTGGCGGAAGAAAAGATCGGCGTAATACGCGGAAGAGGGCGCGGTGCCGGCCGCGCCGAAGGCCATGGCGGCGACGTAAGCCCATCCAGTTATCATGCAGGCGCCGCGGCCGAGGCCGGCAGAGGCGAAGTCGGCCAGCGAACCTGCGGAAGCGCACTGCGCGGAGAAGCGATGCACGCTGTAAGTGATCAGCGAAAAGGCGACAAGCGTGAAGAGGAAAATGAGCCACGTGGCGTTCCCGCCCTTGGCGATGAGCAGCGGCAGAACGATGCCGCAAGTGCCGGTGGGCGCCATTACACCGAGGGTGAGAGCCGTATCCTCTATAAATGATAAATAATTGTGGCGCAACGTGGAGCGAGAGCGCGCCGAAGCGTCAGTGGAAGAGGATTGTGCCGCGAGAGTCACATGAGCAACAGTAGCAGCAGGAGTTTTTAGGCGCAAATGCGTGGCGCACAGCCAAGAGCGCCCTCCCGCGGCGCTTTTCGTAGAACTACGGACCTGGATATTGTCTTCCCACGCAGCGTGTGAGATACCACAGCCGTTGATTCGTGAAAATAATTCGTGAGTCGTTTCGTGAGGGCAACGATGTCACGCAGCACAATGATCGTGGTTCTGTTCCTGGCCGCGCTGCTCGAAGCTGGCGGAGACGCATTGATCAGGGCAGGGCTGCACAAAACCCTGCCCTGGCAAAAGGCGTGGCTGTTTGCCGTCGCGGCGCTCGTCTTGTTCGCCTACGGATGGACCGTCAACTCGCCGCCCTGGGACTTCGGCAAACTGCTCGGCCTCTACGTGGTGTTTTTCTTTCTCACCGCTCAAGCGATCTCTTGGCTGGCATTCAAGCAGATTCCATCTCTGGCGGTCCTCGTCGGCGGACTGTTCATCGTCACAGGCGGCATAATCATCGCAACCGCGAACACGTAAAGTCACTCCACCGTTGAACTGCCGCCGGCGCGCGAGGATGCGGCGTGCGGAAGCTCCCGACGCGATGGTTTGGGTGCTGTGGACGGCTCGGCCACTCGCTTGCGACAGCTTGGGTGACCGCATCCACTCGCTCTTGCCGTAAACATTCTGGGTCACGTCGATACTTGCGTGACCCAGAATGTCCCGCACAACCTCCGGCCTTGCGCCGTCGCGCAGCTTATGGCTGGAGTGCGTGCTGCGCAAGCTCCGAAAATGCACTTTATTGCGCGAGTTGGGTCCGTAGGAATCTCTTCAAAAGTTGTTTGTTAAGATTCGTTGGCAAATTGGATTCCGGGCGTGTGGGTGCGACGTCTGCAACCGATGTGCCTACGCGTTCGTATACAGGGGTTGCCAGAAAGGCGTGGATGTCGCCCGCATGCGGCCCGCTGAGCACCGTGGCCATGCCCCCAAAATCTCGCGGCAGAAGGCCGAGGTTTGTGAGTGCGCCGTTCTTCTGCCAATGCGCGCCATATTGGGTTGTGCCGTCAGCGCTGCCGACTGTCCCGACAATTTGGCCCTGGTTGTTAATGCCAAAGGCCATACCGCCAGTTCCGAGGTCCTGAAGCGGGGAGGCAGTGCCGTTTTCCCACGATACGACGTGAAGCGCTGCGGTGCAGGTTCCCGAGTAGCCCACGGCTTGGCCTTGATCGTTGATCTCACCCCACATCATCCAACTGTTCCGTCCTCCGAGCGTGCCGAGGTCGAGCTTGAATCCGTCGGCGTCTATTAGCGCGCCTCCGTTCAGAAGTTGCCCGAAAATGTTATCCTGCTGCCTCGGTGGCAGGTTCCCAGCCATGATCTCCGTCCAGCCTTGATTATTGACGGACATGGCGCAACCGAGAACGTCGTTCCCCTCACTACCCAAAGCGATGACTTTGTAGCTCGTCTGAGCGACCGCATCACTGAAGCAACCCAGAACAATCATCGCGATCCACGGTATCCAGAAATTCCGCAACCGTCTTAGCGCGCTCATATCTTCTCCTTTTCGTCCGAGGAAAGTCTCTGTTCCGAGATGAGTGGCGATCTACGTCAGGTACCACGCGGCGCTCTGGCAGTTAGTGTGTAATTGCGAGCAGAATTGGCTCACAACTTCACAAACTCCTGCCGAGTGAGAACTGAGCGAGCATCTCGTGTTCCACGTTCACAACGAGTACGTGACACGACAGGCCCAACAGGTCAGAGTTCGAAAACGAGTGGCGGACGAATAAAATTCTGGGACGATGCCAAAACGGCTGGAGCGATTGTTTCTGCAACTTTTCACACACACTATGGTTAGAGGTTACGAAATTCGATAGCACCGACAGCCAGGAGTCAGGTAGATCGGTTCGATTGACTTTCGAATGGTTCAACATACATACTTGTCGGTATATTAGATGGGCGCCAGAGGAAGCGAAGATGAGGAAGCGAAGGCTCCGTGATCCGGACCGTACCCGGGAACGCTTGCTGCAAGCGGCTTTCCGGGAGGTCCGCCGATCAGGCTTCCAGAGTGCCGGCATCAATACAATTCTCGCCGCCACCAACGTCACCAAGGGCGCCCTCTATCACCACTTCGACAGCAAGGAAGCTTTGGGATATGCCATCGTCGACGAGGTCATCGCTAAACTTGTCCGCGACAGGTGGTTGCTCCCGCTGCTTAGCGACGGGCAACCCATCGACATTTTGATCGGCATTGTCCGGCGGTTACCAACTCGACCCGCAGACGTTCGAGAAAGTTGTCCGCTGCTCAATTTGGCACAGGAGATGTCTCCGCTGAACGAACAATTCCGCAAGCGGCTGGAGAGGCTATTTCTTGCCTGGCAGGAAGGAATTGCTACGCTTTTGCGGAAAGGGCAGTCCCAGGGAACAGTTCGCCGCGACCTGAATCCAGACGAGACTGCCAGCTTTCTGGTCGCGATGGTCGAGGGCCACGCCTCGTTAGCAAAGAATGCTCAAAATGCCAAGGTTTGGGAAGTCGGAACCAGAAACATAGTGGGGTGGCTGAAATCTCTCCGGGCGCCAAGTCAATCTCGGAGAGGCGGACGGCGGATGTTAAAGAAGCATGTTCTCAGGCAACGGCAGGGATTCTGACTCGGTGCAAAACAGGGATTCTGACTAGCAGCAAAACAGCGATTCAGCGGGGGCAAAACAATGAACCGAAGAACATTGGCAAAGGTAGCTGCTCTAAGTTTCGCTCTAATCCTGGGGCGCAGTGCAATGAAGCAAGGGCAGGCCCAGGACGCTAAGACACCATATTCGAGCATGGCGCCACTCGATCAGTACCTCATGGCAGACCGAAATGCCGAAATAGTCCTGGCGCGGAGCGCGGCCCCGGATGCCATATCGGCCGATGCAAAAATTCTGGTCCTCGGGCGCCATGGCTACGAAACTGCCGTCGAGGGGAAGAACGGCTTTGTGTGTGTCGTGGAGCGGGGGTGGATGTCCCCTTCCAATGCGCCGGAGTTTTGGAACCCCAAGCTTCGAGGCCCAGTCTGTTTCAATCCGCCAGCCGCGCGATCCGTTTTGCCGGCTACTTACAAGAGAACAGAGCTGGCATTAGCAGGGAAAACGAAGGCTGAGATCATCGAGGGCAACAAGGCAGCGTTCGAAAAAGGTGAACTGCCACCGCTCGAACCCGGCTCGATGAGTTACATGATGTCGAAGGAAGCTTATCTCACCGATAGAGGTGATCACAACGTCGCCCACTTGATGTTTTATGCGCCTCCGCTGGACGGCAAGGCTTGGGGTGCCGATCTCACAAATTCACCGGTAATGCTGATTCCACAATTCAACGGCGTGCAACCGATCGATGTGTTTATCGTCCCCGTGGGCAGGTGGTCAGACGGATCCGCTGCTCCGGTTATGTAGGACCATTTCATTTAGAAGCAGTGCATTCGTCATTCTCGTTTCCGGTAGCAGGAAGTCGAAACGAGAGAGCCAGGGGTTCCATCATGAGTGCCCGCGAAATTCAGGATCAGAAGGCCATTGCACCACAGGCGCCACGAATCGCGTTCAAGGCAAAGGGTAACATCCTACTCTTGGATTTAGCAGAGATCTGGGCAGTGCAAGCCGAAGGTAATTACGTTTCGTTGCAACATCGATCGAATCCCTATTTGGTGCACGAGTCCCTCTCGTCCATGGCGGAGAAGCTCAAACCCTACGGTTTTATTCGCATCCACCGCTCGGTCGTCGTGAATATTTCGGCCGTGGCGGAGATCCAACCTTTACCGACGGGGGAGTACAGGTTGCGTGCAAAGGGTGGGAAGGAATACTTGGTAACGCGTACATACAAAAACAACCTCAGAGATCTGGCTCAACTGTGGCTCGGGAATGTGTTAGCGTGAGTCGGGGCGCCCTTCGGCGCTGCCGAGGACGCGACATGGAGATTGGGGCACGGGCGAGGGGCTCGGCTGGCGATGCGCGCGGGCGCGCACGTTTCGCACACGAGGAATCGCCAATTACACTACACCACCCGCGCATTTCTAATCGGCAGTCGTGAAATATTAAAAATCGGCGCAAATGACTGAAAACAAACAACAGCGACCCATTCTAATCGCTAGTTCTTATGCCGGTTTGGCCACGACGACGGATTGCAGGCCAACATTTAAGCCTGCCTTTCAATCGAGCGCTTTTGTATTATCCAAGCTGCGTAAATCGCAGCGAGGGTATGGATCTTTGAAGAATCGCATCCGCGCCGGAAATCCACATAAGCTCGTCCTGGGCGTTGATATCGGCGGCACGAAAGTGGCCGTTGGTCTGGTGAACTCACGAGGCCAAATTCTCCATGCCGGTCGCGCCCCGATGACTGCGCGCGGCAGCGCGGACCAGGGATTTCGCGCGGTGCTGCAAGCGATCGATGGCGTGATGCCGAAAGCGCGCGCGGCAAGAGTGCGCGCCATTGGCGTGTGCGCGCCGGGGTGGGTGGAAAGCGAGCGTGGAGTCTTGCTCAGCGCCACGAACTTGCCGTGCTGGCGAAACTTTCCGTTGGCGCGAAAGATCGCAAAGCATTACGGCTTACCCACGCGGCTCACCAACGACGCCAGTGCCGCAGCGCTCGCCGAAGCCAAGTGGGGCGCAGGCTCCAAATATGAAAGCATCTTTTACGTGAGTTTGGGCACCGGCATCGGCACGGCGATGGTCCGGGAAGGGGAGATTTACCACGGACGAGCTGGCGGCGGCTGCGAAGGCGGCCACATGAGCATCAACTTCAACGGACCGCTGTGCGGTTGCGGCAAGCGCGGATGCGTGGAAATGTACGCCTCGGGCACCGCGATTTCCACACGCGCGCGCAGGCTGCTGCGTCAGATGCGTAACAGCAATTCGCAAATCCTCAAAGTGGCCGGCGGAAATATCTCCAATGTCACCGCGGAGACCGTAAATAAAGCCGCACGAAGCGGCGATAACCTAGCCACGCAAATTTTGCAAGAAGCCGCCGAGCATCTGGCCATCTGGCTCGGCAACCTAATTGACTTGCTGGAACCGGAAGTGATCATCGTAGGGGGCGGCATCGGCCGCGTAATGACGTCTTACCGCGCCCGCATGAGGCGAACTCTAGAAAATTGGGCGATCAATCCGGGGGCGCATCGCGTGCCTATTCTAAATGCGAGCTACCGATCCCAATCAGCCCTGGCGGGCGCCGCCGCGCAGTGGCTCGCGCCGACGCGTCGACGCAACGATTGACCTCGCAGTCCGATCGGGTGCATCGCTAGCAACGAAACGCTCTAAGTCCCTGATTTGCCATCGGCTTCACGGGCACGACGAATCACCCGGAAATGGCACCTGCTGAAATCTCCGCGAAACACATTGAAACCAAACCGACACCTGTCTCGTCGGAACATAATGCGTGTTAAATTTACCCCTAGGTGGTCGCCCCCCGGGAGGCTAGCCACGCGTCGCTGACGTAGCCGCTGCTTGACAGTAGACATCCTTTTCGCCGATGTCGTCAGTATCGAGAGAGACGCCGCGCGCTCGAAGTTGAATCATCGAATGAGGGAGCAAAGTGCCAGATAATATTTCCAAGATCGGAAGTTCTCACAGTGACACAACCAATACCACGGCTGCGCCTGCAACCGGTTCCGCTTCGAAACCGCGAGAGGCCGCGCCGGAGTACGTCGCTGAGAGCCGAAGTCACGCATGGATCTGGATCCTAATGCTTCTGATTCTGGGAATCGGCGGCCTGGTTTATTACCGCAAACAGCAAGCAGCTGAAGCCGCGGCAAAAACCAAAGCGGCTCTCGCCAATCGCAGCGTCCCGATTACCACCGCGAACGTCACCACGGGTCCCATCGGAATTTATATCAATGCTCTCGGAATCGTCACCTCGGTTTATACCGCCACGATCACCACTCGCGTGGATGGACAGATCAACAGCGTCAATTACGTCGAAGGACAAATGGTTCACAAGGGCGACGTGCTGGTGCAGATCGATCCGCGCCCGTATCAAGCGGCGTTGACCCAGGCCCAAGGAACGCTGGCGCACGACGAAGCGCTGCTGAATGAAGCGCGCATCGACATGGACCGGTACCAGCTGGCCTTCAATCGCAATGCCATCCCCAAGCAGCAACTCGACGATCAGATCCAGATCGTGAAGCAAGACGAAGGTTCGGTCAAGAATGACCAGGGCACGCTTGCCAACGCCGCCACGAATGTTGACTACGCCACGATTAAAGCGCCCATTGACGGCCGCGTCGGCCTGCGTCTGGTAGATCCAGGGAATATTGTCACGGCCGCCGGCGGCACGCCGCTGGTGGTGATCACGCAGCTGCAGCCGATCACTGTGATTTTCAGCGTGGCCGAGGATTATCTGCCGCAGATTCAAAAGCAACTGCGCCAGGGAAACAAAATGTCGGTGGATGCGTTCGATCGCAACCAGCAAATCAAGCTGGCTTCCGGCAAGCTGTTGACCCTGGATAATCAGATTGATACCACCACGGGCACCGTGAAGCTGAAGGCCATCTTCGCGAACTCCGATATTTCTCTTTTCCCCAACCAGTTTGTGAACGCGCGGCTTCTGGTGGATACGCAAGAGAACGCCACGCTGGTTCCCGCGGCGGCCATTCAACGCAATGCGCAAGGCGCGTTCGTGTATGTCGTGAAATCCAATCAGACCGCTGCGATTCAGACCGTCACGATCGGCACCACTGACGGCGGCAACGCTGCCGTGCAAGGTGTGAAGTCCGGCGACGTGATCGCCATCACCGGATTCGACAAGTTGCAAGATGGCGTGAAGGTGTCGGTCCAAAAGCCGGCAGGCGAGGGCAATGGTTCCGCGAACGCCTCCTCCTCCGGCGACGGAACTGGGGCGAGTCCAGCAAGCAATACTTCAGGCGGTCGAGCGCCTAGCACCGGGGGAAATCGTCCGTGAATCCGTCTCGCCCATTTATCGTCCGGCCGGTCGCGACTTCGCTCTTGATGGCCGCGATTCTTCTCGCCGGATTCGTGGGTTTCAGCCAACTGCCCGTCTCGGCGTTGCCCGAAGTGGATTACCCCACCATTCAGGTGGTGACGTTCTACCCCGGCGCCAATCCTGACGTAGTGGCGTCCGCAGTGACGGCGCCACTCGAGCGCCAGTTCGGGCAAGTCCCCGGCCTCAGCCAGATGACCTCCACCAGCTCGGACGGAAGCTCTGTAATCGTTCTGCAGTTTTCGCTCGAGCTCAATATTGACGTCGCCGAGCAGGAAGTCCAAGCCGCCATCAACGCCGCGCAGACCTACCTGCCCGCGGATTTACCCACGCCGCCGATTTACAGCAAGACCAACCCCGCGGACACGCCGATTTTGACGCTGGCTCTCACCTCCAAGACGATTCCGCTCTCGCAAGTGGAAGACCTGGCGGACACGCGCCTCGCGCAAAAGATCGCCCAGCTGCCCGGTGTGGGCCTGGTGAGCATCAGCGGCGGCCAAAAGCCGGCGGTGCGCGTGCAAGTGAATCCCACCGCTCTTTCTTCTTACGGGATCAACCTGGAAGACGTCCGCACCGCGCTGCAATCCACCAGTTTGAATTCCGCACTGGGAAATTTCGACGGGCCGCACCAGGATTATCAAATCAATGCGAACGACCAGCTGCTCACCAGCCAGGAATTCGCAAACGTCGTCGTTGCTTACCATAACGGCTCGCCCGTGCGCCTCTCCGACGTCGCGCGCGTGGTGGACGACGTGGAAAATGTCAGGCAGGCCGCCTGGATGAACGAAACGCCGGCGGTGATCGTCAATATCCAACGGCAACCCGGCGCCAACATTATTCAGGTAGTGGATCGCGTCAAGGCTCTCTTGCCGTTACTGCAGAGCAATTTGCCTGCCGCCGTGCACGTCACCGTGCTGACGGACCGCACCATCACCATTCGCGCGTCGGTGAAGGACGTGGAATTTGAATTGATGCTCACGGTGGCGCTGGTGGTCATGGTCATCTTTCTATTTCTGCGCAACGTGCGCGCCACGATTATTCCCAGCGTGGCTGTTCCGCTTTCGCTGGTCGGCACCTTCGGCGTGATGTACCTGGCAGGCTACAGCCTGAACAACCTCACGCTCATGGCGCTGACGATTTCCACCGGCTTCGTGGTGGACGACGCCATCGTCATGATCGAGAACATCGTGCGCTATATCGAAGAGGGCGATGATCCGCTGCGCGCGTCTCTGCTGGGTTCCGAACAAATCGGATTCACGATCGTCTCGCTGACGATTTCCTTGATCGCCGTCTTGATTCCGCTGCTCTTCATGGGAGACATCGTCGGACGCCTTTTCCGAGAATTTGCCATCACGCTCAGCGTCACGATTCTGGTTTCCGCCGTAGTTTCGCTCACGCTGACGCCGATGATGTGTTCTCGCCTCCTGAAACACGATCCCGAAGCTCAGAGCGGACGTTTCTACAAGCTGTCCGAGCGCGGCTTTCAGAGCGTCATTGATTTTTACGGCCGCACCCTGAAGTGGGTTTTGAAACATCAGCTAGCCACGCTGATCGTGGCCGTCGCCACACTCGCTCTCACCGTCATTCTTTACGTCATCGTGCCCAAGGGCTTTTTTCCAGTGCAGGATACCGGCATCATTCAAGGCATCTCCGAAGCAACGGAATCCATTTCCTTCCCGCTGATGGCTCAGAGGCAGCAGCAGCTCAGCGCCATCATCCTGAAGGACCCTGCTGTCGATAGCCTTTCATCCTTCATCGGAATTGACGGCACCAATACTACGCTCAATAGCGGACGCATTCTTATCAACCTGAAGCCGCTGGAGGAGCGGCACATCAATGCTTCCGACGTGATTCGGCGCCTCCAGCCGGAACTCGAAAAAGTGGACGGCATCACCCTGTATATGCAGCCAGTGCAGGATTTGACGGTGGAAGACCGCGTGAGCCGCACGCAATATCAGTACACACTGGAAGATCCTGATTTGAACGAACTAAACGATTGGACCGCCAAGCTCGTCGCCAAACTGCAACAAATTCCCGAACTGCGCGACGTGGCCACCGACCAGCAGAACGGCGGCCTGGCAGCCGCGCTGGTAATCGATCGCGTGACAGCTTCGCGCATGGGCATCACGCCTTCCGCAATCGATCAAACGCTCTACGACGGATTCGGCCAGCGCCAGGTGACCACTCTGTACACGCAGCTGAATCAATATCACGTGATTCTGGAAACGATGCCGGACTTCCAGAAAAACCCCTCGAAGCTGCAGGACATTTACGTGCGGTCCGCACTCGCTTCTAACGCATTGACCACTGCTTCGACCCCTGTCAGCACGGTAGTGACTTCCAGCACCGCTTCCGGCAATTCCAATTCGTCTCCCACCCCCGCGGCCGCCAAGTCCGGAGCAGCTTCCGGCTCGGCAAATCCCACGGCGGTTACCAACGCCAACGGAGCAGCCGTGCCGCTCAGTGCCTTCACCCATTTCGAATCCAGAACCGCGCCGCTTTCGGTAAATCACCAGGGACAATTCCCGGTCGTCACCATCTCGTTCAATCTGGCGCCAGACGCGTCGTTGGGCGAAGCCACTAAAGCAATTGATAAAGCGCAGCAGGATATCGGAATGCCGCTCAGCATTCAGGCGGCCTTTCAGGGCACCGCCGCGTCGTTTCAGGCTTCGCTGAGCAACGAACCGATCTTGATTCTGGCGGCGCTGGTCACCGTTTACATCGTGCTCGGCGTTCTCTACGAGAGTTACATCCATCCCATCACGATTCTTTCCACGCTGCCTTCCGCCGGAGTGGGCGCGATCCTGGCTTTGCTGATCTGCGGGCAGGAACTCAGCGTCGTCGCGCTGATAGGAATTATTTTGCTGATCGGCATCGTGAAAAAGAACGGAATTATGATGATTGACTTCGCTCTGGAAGCCGAACGAAAACACGGCATGAGCTCCGAGGACGCCATCTACGAAGCCTGCCTGCTGCGTTTTCGTCCCATCATGATGACGACCATGGCCGCCCTCCTCGGCGGCCTGCCGCTCGCCCTGGGCACCGGCATCGGCTCGGAACTGCGCAAGCCTTTGGGCATTGCCATGGTCGGCGGCCTGCTGCTCAGCCAGGTGCTTACGCTGTATACCACGCCAGTGATTTACATCTTCTTCGATGACTTGGCCAAGAAAGTTGCGGCGTCGCGCGCCGGACACGGGAGCACGGAGTCGGTCCCAGCGGATTAGCTATGAGTATCTCCTCGCCATTCATTCATCGCCCGGTCGCCACGACCCTTCTGACGGTGGCCATCGCGCTCGCCGGAGCCGTGGCTTTCCAGGTGCTGCCGGTGTCCGCGCTTCCGCAGATTGATTTCCCCACAATTTCCGTCGCCGCCAGCTTGCCCGGAGCCAGTCCCGAAATCATGGCTTCATCGGTGGCGACGCCGCTGGAGCGCCAGTTCGGCCGGATCGCAGGCGTCACGGAGATGACGTCCTCCAGTTTTCTCGGCACCACCAGCATTACTCTGCAATTTGATTTGAACCGGAACATTGATGGCGCCGCGCGCGACGTGGAAGCTTCCATTAACGCTGCGCGAAGTTATCTGCCCGCGAACCTGCCCGCCAATCCCACCTATCGCAAAGTAAACCCCGCCGACGCGCCAATCATGATCCTGGGCCTGACCTCCAAGGTTTACGACCGCGGCCCGATGTACGACGCAGCTTCCACCATCGTGCAACAAAGGCTTTCGCAAATTCAGGGCGTCGGACAAGTCAGCGTGGGCGGAAGCTCGCTGCCCGCTGTGCGCGTGGAACTGAATCCCACGCAACTGAACAGTTACGGGCTCGGCTTGCAAGACGTCAATGCGATGCTCAGCACGCAAAATGCGAACGTCGCCAAAGGGCAGATCACCGACGGGCAGACTACCGCGGATATCGTCGCGAACGATCAGCTGCTGAAAGCCGCGTTTTACAAGGACCTAGTCATCGGCTACCACAAAGGCGCGGCCGTTAAGCTCTCCGACGTCGCCGACGTGCGCGACGAGGTGGAGAACATACGCGCAACCGGATTCTTGAATGGAGAGCCCTGCATCCTGCTGATTGTCTTCCGGCAACCCGGAGCCAATATCATTGATACGGTTGACCGCATTCGGGAAGCGATTCCTTCGCTGCAAGCTTCCGTCCCCGCCGCGATTGATTTCACGATTGTGCTGGATCGCACCACCACGATCCGTGCTTCCGTGGCTGATGTCGAACGGACTCTGGCCGTCTCCATCGCATTGGTGATTCTGGTTGTCTTTCTTTTTCTGCGCAATGTTCGCGCCACGCTGATCCCCAGCGTAGCCGTTCCGGTTTCTCTGATCGGTACCTTCGGCGTGATGTACCTCTGCAGATACAGCATTGACAATTTGTCCTTGATGGCGCTCACGATTGCCACTGGTTTCGTGGTGGACGACGCCATCGTCGTGATCGAGAACATATCGCGCTACCTCGAGCAGGGCATGAGTCCCATGGAATCCGCCTTGAAAGGCGCGCAGGAAATCGGATTCACCGTGCTCTCCATCAGTATTTCCTTGGTTGCAGTCTTCATTCCCATTCTGTTGATGGGCGGAATCGTCGGGCGCCTGTTCCACGAATTCGCCGTCACCTTGTCCGTCGCGATCCTGGTTTCGCTCGCTATTTCTTTGACCACCACGCCTATGATGTGTTCCCGGCTCCTCAAAAATCCCCACGACGAAGAGCACGGTCGAATCTTTCAGGCCAGCGAAAGGGTTTTCAACGGCATCCTGGGATTTTACGAACGCACTCTGCAATGGGTGCTGCAGCACTCGGCCATCACGCTTTTCGTCTTGTTCGTGACCATCGGGCTCAACGTCTTCCTCTTCTGGATCGTGCCTAAGGGCTTCTTTCCGCAGCAGGATAACGGCGTCGTCTTCGGCGGCATTCAGGGCGCGCAGGACATTTCATTCCAGGCCATGCAAAATCTCACCCTGCGCTTCGTGGACATCATTAAGACCGACCCCGCCGTGCAAAACGTCGGTGCATTCACCGGCGGCGGTGGCGCCGTTAATACCGGATTTGTGTATCTTGCGCTGAAGCCTCTCGATCAACGCAAGATCAGCTCCAGCCAGGTGATTGATCGCCTGCGCCCCAAACTGATTTCCATTCCGGGCGCCACCGCCTTCCTCCAAGCTGGACAGGACCTGCGCATCGGCGGCCGCCAGAGCAACGCGCAGTATCAGTACACGATTCAGAGCGATAACATTGATGATCTGGTGGCCTGGGGCCCGCGTCTTCTCACGGAAATGCGCAAGCTACGCATCCTCACGGACGTGAATACCGATCAGCAGAACAGCGGATTGCAGGCTTCGCTGGTTTACGACCGCGACACCGCGTCGCGCTTGGGCATCACGCCGCAAATGATTGACAACACGTTGTACGAAGCGTTCGGCCAAGCCCAGGTTTCCACCATGTACACGCCCCTAAATCAGTACCACGTCGTGATGGAGGTCGCTCCGCAGTTCTGGCAGGATCCCGCGTCGTTAAATGATATTTATATCCGCCCGTCGATGGGTAAGGAAGTCCCACTCAGCGCCGTCACGCATTATTCGCCGACGACGGCTCCGCTCTCCGTCAATCACCAGGGCCAGTTTCCCTCGGTCACGGTATCCTTCAATCTCGCTCCGGGCGTGGCGTTGAGCGACGCTGCTACCGCCATCGGCCAGATGCAGCAGAAAATGGGAGTCCCAGCCACGATCCACGGGATGTTCTCCGGAACGTTGCAAGCTTTTCAGTCGTCGCTTTCGACTCAACCGTTTCTGATCATCACTGCGCTGCTTGCGGTTTACATTGTCCTGGGGATTCTTTACGAAAGTTACATCCATCCGATTACGATTATCTCGACGCTCCCCTCCGCGGGCGTGGGCGCGGTTCTGGCGCTTTTGCTGTTTCACATGGACCTCAACGTCATCGCCCTCATCGGCGTCATCCTGCTCATTGGCATTGTGAAGAAAAACGCCATCATGATGATTGACTTCGCCCTGGCGGCAGAACGCCAGGAGAACAAGACCTCCCAGGAAGCGATTTACCAGGCCTGCCTGCTGCGCTTTCGGCCAATCTTAATGACCACGATGGCCGCATTGTTCGGCGCGCTGCCGCTGGCCTTGGGCACAGGAACCGGCTCGGAACTGCGCAGACCGCTGGGCATCACGATTATCGGAGGGTTGATCGTCAGCCAGATGCTCACTCTGTACACCACGCCTGTCGTCTATCTCTATCTCGATCGCATGCGGGTTCGCTGGGCTCGTACGCACCATCGCGCGCTAGGTACCGCCGCAGAGGAGCCAGCGGACTAATGAAACATGTTTCGCAAACGCCGGGACCGGCCGGCAAATCAGTAGCACAAGGGGAGCGTAAGATTTCCACGATGGAGAGAATTCACTCAAGTTCGCAAGTTCTAATTGCTTCCGTCCTTGTTGTGGCGTTCCTGTTTGGCGGATGCACCGTTGGCCCCAAGTATCAGCGGCCCCCGGCCCAGGCTCCCGCGGCTTACAAGGAACTGACTCCGGCCGACTTCAGTAAGACCGACGGTTGGAAAGTAGCTCAACCGCAAGACAACGTCCTCCACGGCAAGTGGTGGACAATGTTCAACGATCCGCAGCTGGACGCTCTGGAAGAGCAGGTGAACATTTCCAACCAGAACGTGCAATCCGCTGTAGCCAGCTATATGGCCGCGCGCGCTTTGGTCAAGGAAGCGCGCGCGCAATACTACCCGACGGTCACCGTGGCCCCTGGGATCACGGGATCACGCCAAGGCGCCGCAGCTTCCCTGGCCACGACACCCGGGACCTCGGTGTTTTACAGCTTGCCATTCGACGCGACGTGGGTCCCCGACCTCTGGGGTCGGGTTCGCAATCAGGTTCGGGCAAACACCGCTTCAGCGCAAGCCAGCGAAGCCGACCTGGAAAACGCGCGCTTGACCGCCCAGGCCGAAGTCGCCGTGGATTATTATGAGCTTCGCGGCCAGGACGACCTGAAGCAATTGCTGGACTCCACCGTGATCGCTTTCCAGGAATCGCTCGATCTCACTAAGGCTCTCTATGAGACGGGCATTGACTCCGACGAAGCTGTGGCCCAGGCCGAAACTCAGCTGGAAACCACGCAAGCCCAGGACACCAATCTCGGCATCCTTCGTTCGCAATTCGAACATGCCATCGCCATGCTCGTCGGCCAGCCCGCATCTTCTTTTTCGATTCCGGCCGAGCCTCTGAAGTCCAATCCGCCTGCGATTCCCTTCGGCGTCCCGTCTCAACTGCTCGAGCGCCGTCCGGACATTGCGGCAAACGAGCGCCTTATGGAACAAGCCAACGCGCAGATTGGCGTTGCCTACGCCGCCTACTATCCGACACTCACTCTGAGCGCATCTGTGGGTGTCGAATCGCGGAGTTTCACCAGCTGGTTTACGTGGCCGAGCCGGTTTTTTTCAGCGGGGCCCAGCATGTCCGAAACCATCTACGATGGCGGGTTGCGCCACGCTACGGTCATGCAATTCCGCGCGCAATACGACGCAACTGTGGCGAACTACCGGCAGACGGTCCTCACGGCCTTTCAACAGGTGGAAGACAATCTCGCCTCGCTGCGAATTCTCTCCGTCGAAATTCAGCAGCAGGACACCGCGGTGAAGTCGGCCGAGAGGAATTTGAAGATTGCCACGGACCGCTACAGATTGGGAATCGATCCTTATCTCAACGTCATCACCGCTCAAACTACGCTTCTCAGCAACCAACAAACGGACGTAAATCTGCGCATACAACAAATGACCGCCAGCGTTCAACTCATCGAGGCTCTGGGCGGCGGCTGGGATGCATCGCAAATTCCCACGCCCAGCCAGGTCCTGCATCAGGATTCACCGCCGCAACCCCCGCCTCCGCAAGGAACGCAATAGAAGCTCGGGTTTTGGGCAAGGGAACGGATCTGGGGCTGGCTACCGTGTATGGAATCGTGAGGCAGCATGATGGATTTCTGCACGTGTACAGCGAGGTAGGAATCGGCACCACGTTCCGCGTCTATCTGCCGGTTACGCCAGCGACGGAAAAAACTGCTGTAACCGTTGCGGAGTCGCGACCCGTGCGCGGCGGTGCGGAAACGATTCCGATCGCGAAGATCACGAAGGGCTGCGCGAGTTGGCCCGGGAAACGCTGGCAAACCTGGGCTACGAAATATTGATCGCCTGCGACGGCGAAGCAGCTGTTCGCCTATTCCAGACGAACCGCGACCGCGTTGACCTGCGGTTGCTGGATGTGGTGATGCCGAAGCTTAACGGCCCCGAAGCATATGCTCGGATAAGCGCCGAGAAAACAGACGTCGCGGTGATATTTGCCACGCGCGGTACAGTCCCGAAATGGCACTGCCGCAAAACGCGCAGCAGCGCGGCTTGACGATTCTGCAGAAACCTTAGGTGCCGCGGGAGCTAGCTCGGCGCGTTCGCGAAACTTTGGATCGCCAGCCGGCGAACGTCCATCCCGGTTGGCGTAGGTGGTCCGGTCGCGAGGCGCTGTGTTGGCGCGGACACAGGGCGTTGGTAGAGCTTCAAGGACCGCTCTGCTGAGTGCGAAAATCGCGGGTGACCGGATGTGGGACGCCAAATGGGGTTGACACCGTTTCTCTCCGCGTGATAAGGATTCTTACAACAGTGGATTCCGGCGGAAACGCTGGATTGCCGGGGCGTCAGGCTCTCCACACGCAAGCCAGTTCTGCGACGCTCTAGCAACAACCCCACCCACCCCGGGAGGTGGATGCTACCTGGCATCTACCTCCCGTTTTTATTTGTTGACGCCCTTCGGTAATATGCTTGGAGTCATGGGGATACGGCTTTCTGCGGAATTGATACTGCGGTCGCCATGGCTCGAGTGGCGCAATCGAGTGCGCCGCTACCACGGCAAACCAAAGGCAAAGCTGCCCGGTTCGATGAAACGGAACCGGTCGCTACAAAGTCAAAAACAAAGCCCGCTGCAAAATCCAAGTCAAAGGCACCCGCCGCGGTGGCCGTTACAAAGTCAAAATCCGAGCGCGGTCATCTAGCCGCAAGAAGTGAAGTCGTGGCCTCGCGTGACGCAGTCGTTCTCACACGGACTGTAAAGCTACTACCCACAACGTCTGCTGAGTTGCGACGCAGGCTCTTTTGCGCCCAGCTCGATGCGCAGGACTTGCTTTAGTAACTGCCGAAAGGGTTATAATGCGGCCACTTAGCTGCGCGCCTGAGAATCAGCGCGGGTGCTTGGCGCTGGCGCTCGACGACGGGCGGACTCTCCGCCCGGTGGATGTCACTAAACAGCAGGGTCGCGAGCGCGGCCTGGGAGGCGAACATGGGCCTGCAAATTTCGACGCGAAAATCCGGCAACGTAATCGTTCTGGATTTGGTGGGGCGGATCATCATTGGGACGAGCAATGATTCGCTGAGCGCTGAATTGCGCAAGTTTGCCGAAGCGGGACCGTCGGAGGTCATCGTAAATTTGGTGGCCGTCTCGCAGATGGACAGCTCGGGGATCAGCACGCTGGTGCGTTCGTTTGTAACGCTGGAGCGGCAGGGCGGCGGATTGAAATTGCTGAATCCAACCGGACATGTGCGCGAAGTTCTGGAGCTAACGCGATTGATTCAGTCCATTCCTACGTTTACCGATGAAGGCAAGGCTGTCGCTGCGTTTCGCGGCGGCGTAGCGCACGCGTAACGCTTGGCGATGAAACTTTCGTGGGTGGTCGCAGTTGGTTTCTTGGTCGTCGCCGCTATTTCCACGGCCCGCGCTCAGCTCCCCGCGTTGGATCCGCTCGCCGCGCCCATGGCCGAGGCTATCGTCCATGCCAAACGGAAGTCAGTGATCGTTCTGGATTTCTTGGGGCCCGACGAAAAATATACAGCGTTAGGGCAGGCCCTCGCCGACGAATTCAGCACGGCTCTGAACAAATCAACCGATAAATTTTCTGTTGCTGCGCGCGGGCAAATCGGCGAAAGTCTTGCAAAAACGGGAGTGCCTCCATCCGCTTTCAGTGATAGCGGTATCGGCCTGTGGGTTGCGAGCGAGCTCAAGGTAGAGTCGGTGGTGGTGGGAAGGCTTACGCTCGCGGGGGGCAGCCTGGGCATTGCGGTGGAATGTTATCGTGTGGATTCTGGAGAATGGATCAACGGATTTAAGACGACTTCCACGATCTCAGCCGAGATGAGAGAGCTGATGAACAAAGTCGTCGAATATCCGGGTCCCAAGGTTGACGCGAGCGTGCCCGCGGCGGGACAGAAGGGGTACTCGTATCCGAGATGCGCGAAGTGCCCTGAAGCGCCATACGATCAGCGCGCGATTTCACAACGTTATGAGGGCACGGTACGGCTTTCAGCTGTTATAGGCGCGGATGGGCGCGCAACCAATATTGTGGTGCTTAAGGCACTGCCGTACGGTCTGACTGCTAAGGCAATTGAAGCCGTCTCATCGTGGAAGTTCAAGCCTGCACGAGACCCTCACGGAAATCCCGCAGCCGTCCGTCAGCAAATCGAAGTAACTTTTCATCTACACTGATGTGGACTGACCTGCTATTCGCTGTGCGTCGGGAAACGACCATTGCGCTTAGGCGTTCTTTTTGAGTTCGGCGAGGACGAGTTTGGCGACTTCTTTCAGGGTGTCGAAGACGCCTTGGCCGGTTACGGCCACGGCTTCGAGCGTGGGCTCGGCTTTAACCAAGAGATGTTTTTGCAATTCGGCGACGGGGAGAATGTTGGGGAGGTCGCGCTTGTTGAGTTGCAGGACGTAGGGGATGGAGGTGAAGTCGAGGTTGTGAACTTTCAAGTGCTCGCGCAGGTTGTCGAGCGTTTCCAAGTTGGCGTCGAGACGCTCTTCCTGCGAATCCGCGACGAAGACGACGCCATCGGCGCCTTTCAAGATCAAGCGGCGGCTGGCTTCGTAGAAAACCTGTCCGGGAACGGTGTAGAGGTGAAAGCGCGTGCGAAAGCCGCGCACGGTGCCCAAATCGAGAGGAAGAAAATCGAAGAAAAGAGTGCGGTCGGTTTCGGTGGCGAGCGAAACCATCTTTCCCTTTTGATTCGCTCCCGTGTGCTCGTAGATCCACTGCAAGTTGGCAGTCTTCCCGCCAAGGCCAGGGCCATAGTAAACGAGCTTGCAGTTGATTTCGCGAGCGGGAAAATTTATAAACGGCACAATTTCCTCAGAATAAGCAGACTCGTACTTATAGCATAGCCCCCTGCCAACGGCCAACGCGCGCCCACAAACGATGCTTCGCAACTGATAACCCGAGCTCGCGGCCCGGGAAGGGCGGGTGCCTCGGACGCCCAGCCGGAGCGGGGATCCAAGTGGCGCGCGCCGATGGGCCCGGGGGATCGTGCGCGCCTCGTAGCGCGCGACCCGGCGATAAGCGATGCGACTGCGGGCGACGCGATCAGTGCGTAAAGCTGACGTTGATGCCCGTCGAGAAGATGACGTCGTTCGATTTCGTACCGGCGATTGGCGGATCGGTGACGTAGCGGTCGGTGAGCGACGTCTGCCAGCCGAGCCATTTGTTGATCTTGGTGACGGCAGCTGCGTCGAGCGAGAACCGGTATTGGCTGGTGTCGCTGAGGTCAGGGTAGAAGTAGAAGACTTCAGTGAACGTGGTGGATTTTCCGAACTTGTGCATGAAGTTTTCGCCGAGAGTGATGCCGCCCAGGTTGCGATCCACACTGGTGGCGCCGCCACCACCGTAGGTCTCACGCGTGTAGTTTGCGCCGGCTAGAAAATCGAGAGTGGTGTTGGGATTGTTGATGATGTGTACACCGAGGCCGCCGCTATAGATTTGACGAAGGTTCAGATCCTGCAGCGCGTCGTGCGCGTAATCGGCGCTGACAAATACGAAGAGGCGCCGGGTGAAATTGCGGTCGTACTTCGCGCCGCCGAGAATGGAATTAGCGAGCACGCCGCCTCCGGGCAGATCGTTGGTGGAGTACAGGGAAGACTCGTAAAGCGTGAGCTCGTCATGCGAGGTTTTGCGGTCGGCGGTGAATCCGGTGGTGAGGTTGGTGGTTTCGCTATTGCCGCGCGCAATCGCGAAGCCCAGGCTGGCGCCGCCTTTCCACGCTTCGAGCAGGCTGGGGTGCAGGCTCTTTTCGTAGGCGGTTTCGAAGTCGGAGGAGCGCAAGACTGTTACTTGCGCCAGTGCTACCTGAACGGCTCCGTTGTTCGTGGTGTGGATTACAAGGTTTGAGCCGTCGGTAGTGACCGTGCCGCTGACGGTTTTCTTGTCCGGGGTCACAAGGTAAATCGGTTTGTCTGTTTTCAGTTCCTGGACGGAAGACCACTGGATTTTGATTTCTCCGGCGTACTCGGTTTTCAGGGTGACGTCTTTGCCGTCGGAAACTTCCACCGTGCCCGAGAGATGATCTCCGTTTTTCAGTACGACGGCATCCGCGCGCGCCACGGACGCCATGGCCATAGCACCGACGAAAATTGCCAGAAATTGCTTAAACTTCATGATTTCCCCCGTCAAGATTGGAATCGGGATGTAACCGGGAACTGCAAGCGAACTGGGCGGACACATATTACGACACGGTGGCGGAGTCGTGGCGAGGTTTTGATGGATAGGCGATACCGTTAAACGTCTTGAGCTTGTCCGTTAGAGCGACATCCCCATCCCAGAAACGGGCATTTGCGGGCTCGGGTTGGGACTCCACTGCGGCCTAACCTGTTGCATCACATGAATTTCCTTCCGCGTCGCAGAGGCACGAAAATTGCAGAAAGCTTTGGAACATTCCCCGGGGGAGGTGTCTGCTTGGCGACTCTGTGGCAGGACTTGGAGTACGCGATACGAATGCTACGGAGGAGTCCGGGTTTCACGGCAGTAGCCGTGCTTACTCTCGCGCTGGGGATCGGCGCGAACACCGCGATTTTCAGCGTGGTCAGCGGGGTGCTTCTGCGCCCGCTGCCCTATCCTGAGCCTGGGGAGCTGGTCCGGGTCTTCACCGTATTACCGACGCAGCCGCATTTCCCGATCGCCGTCGCCGATTTCTATGATTACCGCGAGCGGACCCGGGTGTTCGGCAGCTCGGCGCTTTATGCGGAACGCGACCTGGACCTGACCGCGAATGAACGGCCTGAACATCTTTCCGGCATGGCCGTGACGCATGAATATTTCCGCGTCCTGGGATTTCATCCGATTCTGGGGCGAGACTTCGAGGAGTCGGAGGAGTACAAGAAAAACAATCAAGTGGTGGTGTTGAGCGAACGCTTGTGGCGAACGCGATTCAATGCCGATCCCCAGATCGTCGGGAAAGGCGTGCTGCTGTCGGGCGCGTCGTTCACGGTAGTCGCCGTGATGCCCGCGGGGATTCAACACGTGGGCGGCGATTTCCACAGTCCGGGACACGGAGAGACCGTTGATTTGTGGTGGCCGCTCGGGCTGCTGCCGCACGATGCCGCAGGCTGCGACCGCGGCTGCCATTATTTGAATATGGTGGCGCGGCTGGCGCCGGGCGTGAGCGCGGCACAAGCGGGAGCGGCGATGAACTCAGTTTCGGCGCAGCTTGCGAAAGAGCATCCGGATAACGCGCATCAGATTCTGGTGGTTCCCCTGAAGGAAGAAATCGTGGGACGGGCGCGGCTGACGCTTTTCGTGCTACTGGGCGCGGTGGGGTTTCTACTGTTGATCGCGTGCGTGAATGTGGCGAATCTATCGCTGGCTCGGGCGACCACGCGACAACGGGAATTCGCGCTACGCTCCGTGCTGGGCGCGGGGAATTTTCGGATCTTGCGGCAACTGCTGACGGAAAGTTTGCTGCTGGCATTTTTGGGCTGCGGACTGGGACTGGTATTCGCAATTTGGGGGGTGGATGCGCTGATCGCACTTGGGCCCGAAAAATTGCCGCGGCTGCAGGCGGTTCATATGGATGCGCGCGTGCTAGGTTTCGCGGCGCTGATAACCGTGCTGACTTCGGTGATTTTTGGTTTGGCGCCCGCGCTTGCGACGCTGAGGACCGACGTTAACCAGACATTGAAGGACGGGGATCGCGGGACGACGCCGACCTCAGTGCGCGGCGGCTTGCGCAATGTGTTGGTGATCGTGGAAACCTGCCTTGCGCTGGTGCTGCTGGCGGGCGCGGGACTGCTGATGCGAACGTTGATCAATCTGCAGCACGTGAACGCGGGATTTCAGCCGGAGCAAGTGCTGACATTTCGCACCGACCTGCCCGCCAAACGGTATCCGGACGATGCGACTTCCATTCGCTTCTACAAGAATTTGGTTGAGCGGCTGAAGACGCTGCCAGGCGTCCAGTCGGCGGGAGTTTCATCGGATATTCCGTGGACCGGTTACGACGAGAATTCGAGTTTTGAGATCGAGGGCAGGCCGCAAAATCCCAACGATTCACCCGAGGGGCGATATCACTTCGCCACGCCGGGATATTTTGAATCGATTGGCACGCCGATGCTCAGCGGAAGATCCTTTTCGCTGCTGGACGATGAGAAGGCCCCGAAAGTCCTGCTGATCAATGAGGCGCTGGCGCGCCGGTACTTCCCGGGAGAAGACCCGGTGGGAAAGCTGGTAGACATGTGGGGCGTGAAGGGAGTGAAGATCATCGGGGTGGTTGGCGACGTGAAAGATTCGCCGGATGCCGGGGCCGCGAAGCCCGCGTTCTATTTTAACGATTGGCAAAACACGAATCGCGACGCGCGGGTGGTTGTGCTGCGGTCCACTTCCAATCTGGCGCCGCTGGTGCAGGCAGCACGGGCGGAAGTCTCCGCGCTGGACAAAGACCTGCCCGTGACAGACATCAAACCAATGGAGGACATTGGCGCACACGCGCTGGCCAGCGCGCGCTTCACATTCCTGCTGATCGGTTCGTTCGCGGGACTGGCCTTGGTTCTGGCGTGCGTGGGGATATTTGGAGTGATGGCGTATTCGGTGACGCAGCGCACGCACGAAATCGGAATTCGCATGGCGCTGGGAGCGCAGGCAGGCGATGTGTTGCGCATGGTGCTGGCACAGGGCACGAGGCTGTTGGCCGCCGGCGTGTTTCTTGGCTGGATTGCGGCGTTCTCGTTGACGCGGGTGATGTCCGGGTTGTTGTTCGGTGTGCGGCCATCGGATCCCTGGACGTTTGCGGGCGTTTCGGCGCTGCTCGCGGTGGTGACGATTGCGGCGTGCGTGCTGCCGGCGCGGCGCGCGACCAAGGTGGATCCTATCGAGGCGTTGCGATACGAGTGAGATTTGAACCGGGTTGCGGGAAATTGCACATTCGGTTTCGCCAGGAACTGATTTTCGAACCTTAAGGAGGCGCCATGGCTGAGAGCGAACGCATTCGGGAATCATTGCAGGCACCACTGGAGGCGACGTATGTGAAGCAGCGCGAGCAAGCCGGCTGGAAGCTGGTGGCCGTCGAGTGGGAGCGTGCGGCGGCGACGCCTGCCGTTCCAGCGCAGCCAGCCGAACCGGCGCCGAATCTGGAAGACGCGCCTTTCGGGCTGCGCGTCGCCGGGGATTGTGAGCACCTGGAGCAGAATCCCGCCGAGATGCAATTCCTGCTTTCGATGATGGAATTGATTATTCAGGATATTTCGCTGGTGAAAGTCGCCGAGGAACTGAACCGCAAGGGATTTCGCACGCGCAAGGGCGCGGAATGGGGTCCGGTGGCGGTTTTCAATATGTTGCCGCGGCTGATCGAGCTGACACCGCGAATCTTCAACAATGAAGAGTGGCTCGAGCGGCGCAAGCATCTTAGCCTTGTATATTGAGATTCCCGCATCCCGCGGGGTCGAACGCCCTAGGCTTGACAGATTCCGGCAGGCTCACTAGAGTTGCGGCGTCTGGCGGAACTCCTGCAGTCCTGTTTATCCCGCGCAAGTGCGAGGCAGGGCGGAATCCCTCCAGCTGAGGAGATTGCTATGCGCAAATCGGTTTACGTGGTCGCAAGTATTTTAGTTGTCGCCGCATTCTTGGCAGTCGCGGGAGCGCCGCAAGCGCAAACTCCTGCTGCCGCATCGGTCACGACCGTCGTCACCGTGCTGGGGCCGAAATTTACAGCGCCGCCGGCTATCAGCAAAGACGACATCGGCGTTTATGAAGGGAAGGAAAAGAGAGAGGTCACGGGTTGGACGCCGGCGCAAGGCGAGAAGGCCTTGCTGCAACTGGCGATTGTGATTGACGAGGCCAGTTCGACCGATCTGGGCAATCAGCTGAGCGACATCAAGTCGTTCATCATGGGCCAACCCAAGACCGCAGGCGTCGGAGTGTTTTATGCAAGCAACGGCACGGTGCAGCCCGCTTCCCAGTTCAGCAACGATCACGAAGCCGTGGCCAAGACTTTGCGTCTGCCACTGGGAAATTTCGCCGCTTATTCCAGCATTTATCTTTCGACCATGAGTCTGATCAAGGGCTGGCCGGAAGCCCCGGGCGTGCGCCGGGAAATTCTGCTGATCGCCGACGGCATCGATCGCTTCCGCGGCGACCCGTTCAGCCCGGACATTCAGAACACGTACCTGGCGGCGGAGAAGGCCGGGGTGATTCTTCACACTCTGTACGCCTCTGGGGTCGGCCGCGCGGGCCATAACATGTTCCGTGTCAACTACGGACAGAGCAACCTGGCGCAGATCACGGACAAGACCGGCGGATATTCCTTCTTTCAGGGGCTACAGACACCGATCGCTTTCGCGCCGTTCCTGGAGCAGCTGGACACCATCCTCAAGAACCAATATTTCTTGAGCTGGAACACCAAGCGGCCGACGAAAGGGAAAGGCGAGTTGCGCACGTACCGCATCAAAACCGAGCTGCGCGACATTGATATTTCCAGCCCGGACCAGGTATGGGTGACTGGGCCCGCTCTGTAGAGGGCGTCGCACCGGGATTTTCACGGGCGGACATGGCATGGGGCGGGATGCAAACCCGCCTCATTTTTTTGCCCGACGCCGAGTAACGAGTGGACGTGGCGTGGCTCGGCGCGGTAGGGTGCGGCTGAAAATGCTTCTTCACTTTTCGAACGCTTCTCGCGTAAGGTGAGCGCAAGCAGCGCTTCCATCTGCGCGAGGGCAACATGACTCGGACCGGGCTTCTTCTTGCGACCGTGTGCGCCGCGTCTTCTTTGGCGGTGGCGCAAGAACCTGCGAAGCCAGCGCCGCATCCGGTGACGCGCGTGGGCGCCGCTGCGGTGTGGAATCCACCTGCCGACACACTTGCCGCTCTTCGCCAGAAATGCGGCGAAGCGGATGCTACGCACATTGAGCGATGTTTTTTGAACGAAATGAAAGCCGCCGCTGCGTCGCCTGAGGCGCTGGCATTCGCGGAAAGCCTCGCGACGTCGTTAGGAGTCGTTTACCTGCGCGCGTTCCGCCACGTCGAACGGGTGGACGTTGCTTACATCGAGTATGCATTTCGCGCCAACGAATTGGAAGGCGTGCTGCTGGTGAATGGCAATCCTACGCCGATTGACGTGGATGACGATCGCTTTACGATTGATGCGGAGATGAGGAAAAACCCGGCCTACGCAGCGCTCGCCGAGCAGTATGCGCACATCAGCGTGTGGCCCGGCGATCGCTTCGATAGCAAATTGCCTACGGTGATATCGATCGGCTGGGGAACCCAAACATTTTTAGTGCAGTACACATTGCGCGACGGGTGCCAAGCTTGCGCCGAAATTGGGACTGCTACGTTGGCCTTCAATTTCGACACACAAGGAAATTTCCAGAGCGCCAGAGTGTCAAACGTCACAGCAGCAACTGCCGCCGCTTCGCGGGCTGCCGCAATGCCGACGAACTCAACCGACTTCGATGTGGCGGGAGGCGTCGAGCAAATACGTGTGCTGGCGGGCAAGCAATTTTCGATCACGCTTAAGGCCAACCACACCACCGGATATGGTTGGCGGCTGCCTACGCCGCCTGATCCCGCAAGGCTGAAGCAAACCAGCAACGAATACCACGCAGCCGATTCGGGGGCTGTGAGCGCGCCCGGTGAGGAAGTGTGGACGTTTGAAGCGGTAGGCAAAGGCACGGTGCAGCTGGATTTTGAATACGTGCGCCCATTTGAAAAAGACGCCAAGCCGGTAAAGACAGCAAGGTATTCGGTCGTCATCGAATGAGCCAAAATCAACTTCTTCGCAGACGAACGGCAACAACCTGAACCTCATGGCCTGAGGCTGATCGCACCCACGGCACACAAGAATTCCGCCTAAAAAACAAAAAGCCCCGTCCCGGTAAACCGGAACGGGGCTTGCGTTTGTCTGTAGCAAACTCGTTTGACTGCATCGGATGAGACTTGTCAGAACCCGTCGGGCTTTGAGAGCCGAACCCGGTTCACTAAGGAACCGGTGGAGAGCCGTGCCTGCTACCGAAGCAGGCCGTACTCCCTTTTCTTTTAGAAAGGAGGTGATCCAGCCGCAGGTTCTCCTACGGCTACCTTGTTACGACTTCACCCCAATCATGAGTCATACCTTGAGCGCCTGCCTCCTTGCGGTTGGCTCGGCGA